>OBLI01000072.1_pt1 | contig 97952 bp, 76 predicted proteins | sample 1519701 | NCBI WGS metagenome assembly OBLI01 (sample SAMEA3663005, study PRJEB22513) | pig gut metagenome | biome: pig gut; feature: pig-associated habitat; material: faeces | place: France | collected 2012
TGCGCAATATGGAACCACCTTATTGTAACATGTAACATGTAACATTGTAACAAAACTCATGCTTGCACCTTGGCCCATCGGCGCAATCTGCGGGAAAACAAGCCCCCCCGAACGGCTTCGCGCGCGTCACACCTGAACATATATAAATAAAGCAACTTGCAGAACAAAAACATAGGAAACATGGCGTTAACTACTATTAACACGCAACCCTTCGGATTTTAACAGGAAGTAACACGCTGCAGCACGCCCAAATTTGGTGCGTGCGGATAATTGCCGTACCTTTGCATCGCAAGCAGAACACCAAGCACCACCGTCAATCACAGGCCAACGACCGTCGCCCCTCACCCACCACCAACAGCTTCATAGACAAGCGGATCAACATACAACCACCCACCACCAACCAACGCCCATCGCCACCCGTATGACACCAGCGCCCACCGCTCGCCACCTCTCGCCTCGCCTCGAATGAGAGCAGCCAACGTTAACGGGCATTAACGGGAACACGAAACCACACATCGCGCAGGCGCCGAGCCGAGAACGCCCAACAAACCCAATTTTCAGGACACAACCCATCAGTCGGCAGAGTCTCCCCGAGCCTCGCGTATGTCTACGACAAATCTCGAGAGATTACAAACACCTTTGGTGTTTTTTGGAGACGAACACGTGACTCGTGAGATTGCAAACACCTCTGGTGTTTAGGAGACGAACACGAATCTCACTCCACCGAATAACAATCAGCACAAATACCCGTTGGTCAGTCGTCATTCGTGGGATAACAAACGCCAAAGGCGTTTCTCTCAGCCGTCATTACCTCCCGTTGGTCGGTGGGGCTACGCCGGGTCTCGTAAGATTGAGATTCGTGTTCTTAAAAAACAATTAGCGTTTACTTCGCACGTGGGACTTCGCAGACTCTCGTGTTCTAAACAAAACAACAAGATATGAGCATCAAATGTGCAATCCGCGCGATCTTTGGGAAAACAAATACGCTCCCTTGTTACATTGTTACATGTTACATGTTACAATAAGGTGGTTCCACATGTCGCGAAGCCGTCATTCATCGGACGCCCACCGCCTCTCAACTTTTTCTCCTAATTTGGCGCACGGTTCGCATTTTTTTCGTAAATTTGCAAACCAAATATGGGTGCCGACACACCCCAAAAACCTACAACCATGACCCCTAACACACATTGCGATTTTGTTTTGCCCGCCGAGTGGGCACCACAAAGCGGCGTGCAACTGACGTGGCCCCACGCCGCCACCGACTGGAAACCCTACCTCGAAGAGATAACGCAGATGTTCCTGCAGATGGCACGCGAGATTGCCAAGCGCGAGCTGTTGCTCGTGGTAACTCCCAACAAGGCCGCCACAAAAGCCCAACTGGCCAAGGCGCTCGACAGCGAGAGCATGGCGCGCGTCATCATACAGGAAATCGACACCAACGACACGTGGGCGCGCGACCACGCTCCCATCACCTTGGTATCAACCCACAAAGCCAAGGGGTTCTTCGTAAAAAACCACTTGCTCGACTTCAAGTTCAACGGATGGGGAGAGAAGTTTGAATGGCAGAAAGACAACGCCATCAACCTGCAACTCTACTACAACGGCGTGTTCCACGCAGCCATGGAGAACCATACCGACTTTGTGTTGGAAGGGGGAGCCATCGAGAGCGACGGGCGAGGCACCATCATGACCACCTCGTCGTGCATGCTCGCGCCCCACCGTAACCAACCGCTCGACAAGGGCAAGATAGAGGAGCGCTTGCGCAACCAGTTTCACGCACAGCGCGTCGTCTGGATCGACCACGGCCAACTGATGGGCGACGACACCGACGGCCACATCGACACCATCGTGCGCATGGCGCCCAACAACACCTTGCTCTATGTGGGATGCGACGATAACGACGACCCCCACTACGACGATTTCGCCGCCCTCGAACAGCAGCTGAAGGTCTTGAAGACCCTCGACGGACGCCCCTACCGACTGTTGCGCCTGCCCATGCCCGACGCCATCTACGACGATGGCGACCGCCTGCCCGCCACCTACGCCAACTTCCTCATCATCAACGGCGCGGTACTGGTGCCCACCTACCAACAGGAGAAGAAGGACCGACAGGCCCTGGCCACCATCCAACAGGCCTTCCCCGACCGAGAGCTCGTGGCCATCGACGCACGCACGGCCATCAGGCAGCACGGATCGCTCCATTGCCTCACCATGCAATATCCTGAGGGCGTGATAGTCCCCCTCGCCGACGACGAGGAGACCCACGAGGGCAACGCGCCCTTCTTTACATAATAACGCATGCCAGACGGCAAATCACACATGAACCATCATAACAACATGAAACTGAGAATAGGCATACTGCAACAGCACAACACGCCCAACATAGAGCACAACCTGAAACGCCTGGCGGAAGGCGTGCGCGACCTGGCGCAACGCGGAGCACAACTCATCGTGCTCCAGGAACTGCACAACTCGCTCTACTTCTGCCAAGTGGAGGACGTAAACAATTTCGACCTGGCGGAGCCCATCCCCGGCCCGTCGACCAACTTCTTCGGCGAACTGGCCAAGGCCTACGGCGTGGTGATCGTCACGTCGCTCTTTGAGCGCAGGGAAGCCGGACTCTACCACAACACCGCCGTGGTGATAGAAAGCGACGGATCGATCGCGGGCAAGTACCGCAAGATGCACATCCCCGACGACCCCGCCTACTACGAGAAGTTCTATTTCACCCCGGGCGACCTGGGATTCCACCCCATCGACACCTCGGTGGGACGGCTCGGCGTCATGGTGTGCTGGGACCAGTGGTACCCCGAAGCAGCACGCCTCATGGCCCTGCAGGGAGCGCAGATGCTCATCTACCCCACCGCCATCGGCTACGAATCGAGCGACACCGCCGACGAGCAGCAGCGCCAGCGAACGGCATGGACCACCGTGCAGCGCGGACACGCCGTTGCCAACGGACTACCCGTGGTGGCCGTGAACCGTGTGGGGCACGAAGACGACCCCAGCGGACAGACGGGCGGCATAGAGTTCTGGGGGTCGAGCTTCGTGGCCGGACCGCAGGGCGAGCTCCATTACCAGGCGTCCGACCACGAGGAGGAGAGCCTCGTCGTAGACATCGACATCGCCCACTCGGAGCAGGTGCGACGCTGGTGGCCCTTCCTGCGCGACCGACGCATCGACGCCTACCAAGACATCCTGAAGCGGTTCGTAGACTAACGCGAGGGCACATCCAAACAAAGGGGCAACATCATTTAATAACATTATTTACAATTTGAACCGTCCCTTTCTCATTTTATTTTAGTAACTTTGCGCCCAAACTTGTAATAAGGTAATAATTATATAAATTATGAGCAAACAAACAGAGAAGATTAAAGACCTCGTTGCCAAGCGCGAGCTTGCACGCCTGGGTGGCGGACAGAAAGCCATCGACAAGCAGCATGCACGCGGCAAATACACCGCACGCGAGCGCATCGAAATGCTCGTCGACAAGGATAGTTTTGAGGAGTACGACATGTTCAAACTCCACCGTTGCCACAACTTCGGCATGGAGAAGAAGCAATACCTCGGCGACGGTGTCGTGGCCGGTTCAGCCACCATCGATGGCCGCTTGGTATATGTTTACGCACAAGACTTCACCGTCAACGGCGGATCGCTCTCGGAGACCATGGCCCAGAAGATGTGCAAGATCATGGACATGGCCATGCAGAACGGAGCTCCCGTCATCGGCATGAACGACTCGGGTGGCGCGCGCATCCAGGAGGGTATCTCCGCGCTGGCAGGCTACGGCGAGATCTTTGAGCGCAACATCCTCGCCTCAGGCGTGGTGCCGCAGATCTCCATGATCATGGGTCCCTGCGCAGGTGGCGCCGTTTACTCGCCCGCCCTCACCGATTTCATCGTTATGACCGAGGGAACCAGCTACATGTTCCTCACAGGCCCGAAGGTGGTGAAGACCGTCACAGGCGAGGACATCGACTCTGAGCACCTCGGAGGCGCCAGCGTGCACGCCAGCAAGAGCGGCGTGACCAGCTTCACGGCCAAGACCGAGGAAGACGCCATGGAGCTCATCAAGAAGCTGCTGGGCTACCTCCCCTCCAACAACACCGAGGAGGCTCCACGCGTGGAGTGCAACGACCCCATCGACCGGAAGGAGGACCTGCTCAACGACATCCTGCCCGACGACCCCAACAAGGCATACGATATGTATAAGGTCATCACGGCCATCACCGACAACAGCGAGTTCTTCGAGGTGCAGCCCAAGTTTGCCAAGAACATCATCACAGGCTTCGCGCGCTTCAACGGACAGAGCGTGGGCATCGTGGCCAACCAGCCGTCGGCCTACGCCGGTGTGCTCGACGTGAACGCCAGCCGCAAGGGCGCACGCTTCGTTCGCTTCTGCGACGCCTTCAACATCCCCATCGTCAGTCTCGTGGACGTGCCCGGATTCTTGCCCGGCACAGGACAGGAGTACAACGCCGTCATCCTGCACGGCGCACAACTGCTCTACGCTTATGGTGAGGCCACTGTGCCCAAGATCACCATCACCCTCCGCAAGAGCTATGGCGGTAGCCACATCGTAATGGGCTGCAAGCAGTTGCGTTCCGACCTCAACTTCGCATGGCCCACAGCCGAGATCGCCGTGATGGGTGCCTCAGGCGCCGTTGCCGTGCTCTGCGCCAAGGACGCCAAGAAGGTAAAGGAGGAAGGCGGCGACGTGAAGGCGTTCCTCGCCGAGAAGGAAGACGAGTACACCGAGACCTTCGCTAATCCCTACCAGGCTGCCCAGTTTGGTTACATCGACGATGTGATTGAGCCACGCAACACACGCTTCCGCATCTGCCGCGGATTGGCACAACTGGCATCAAAGCGCCAGAACCTGCCCGCCAAGAAGCATGGTTGCATGCCCATGTAATCGCGTCAACACAGATAACAGAACAAGTTCAGAAAGTCAATGGATAAGAACATCTATGCAGCCATTGCCATGGCGCTCTACGAGTACCAGGGCAACAATGTACACGACAGGGAGCCGAGCGTCATCACCATCAAGCCGAAACCAACTTTGTGGAATGCCAAGTTCCTGTCTTTCACAGCTAAACCATCAAGATAATGAAAGAATTCAAATATACCATCGACGGCAAGGAGTATAACGTCGAGATTGGCGACATCAACGAAGAGACCTATGTTGCCAGCGTGAAGGTCAACGGAGAGGCTTACGAAGTGGGAATGGAGAAACCCGCTGAGCCCGAGAAGAAGAAAGTGGAACTGGGCAAGCCCGTTGCCGAGAGCAACGAGGAGAGCGCAGCACCCGCCACTAACGCCAATGTGGCAAACGCCACCAAGGCTCCGCTGCCTGGAACCATCACAGCTATCAACGTAAACGTAGGCGACGAGGTGAAGGCTGGCGACGCCGTGCTCGTGCTCGAAGCCATGAAGATGGCCAACAACATCGAGGCCGAGAAGAGCGGTAAGATTGCCGCCATCTGCGTGAAGATTGGCCAGAGCGTGCTCGAAGACGACGCGCTCTTCGTGATCGAGTAAACAGCCTCTTTCATAAGAAGCTACCGTTCTTGGCGGGACAGGCCATGCCCGTTACTCCGCCAAGGAATGATAAACACCCTTAAAAACGCCCTCTTTTGTGTGAATTGATGCAAAAGAGGGCGTTTTTTCAATATTTTTTCGTAACTTTGCAGCCACAAAGTTAATTTGGGTAAGGTATGCGCAAATGAAGGAAGCGCCCCACCCGATAGCTTTTCATATTAAATCGAGAAAATAAGATGATCAAGAAAAAGGTTTTATTCATCAACCAAGAAATCACCCCGTATGTGCCCGAATCGGAAATGTCCGTCATGGGTCGCCAACTGCCTCAGAAAATGCAGGACAACGGTTTCGAAATCCGCACTTTCATGCCTAAGTGGGGAGCCATCAACGAACGCCGCGGCCAGTTGCATGAGGTTATTCGCCTGTCGGGAATGAACCTGATCATCGACGACACCGACCACCCCTTGATCATTAAAGTGGCCAGCATCCCCGTATCTCGCCTGCAAGTCTACTTCATCGACAACGAGGACTACTTCCTCCATCGCCCCGCCATGACCGAGGACGAGAACGGCATGGAGTATGCCGACAACGGCGAGCGCGCCATCTTCTTCGCGCGCGGCGTGCTCGAAACGGTGAAGAAACTGCGCTGGGCCCCCGACCTCATACAATGCCAGGGCTGGATGACAGCCGTGGTGCCGCTCTACATCAAGACCGCCTACCACGACGACCCATCATTCGCCAACACCAAGGTGGTGACCTCGCTCTTCGACAACCAGTTGAAGACGCAGCTCGGCGACAACTTCAAGCGTTGCGTGGAGTTCCGCGACGCAAAGGCCGACCTGCTCAAGCCCTACGCCGAGAAGTTCGACTTCATGGAACTGGGCAAGATGGCCATCGACTATAGCGACGGCGTGGTTGAAGCTGGAGAGAACGTCAACGCCGACCTGTTGGCTTACGCCAAAGGTAAGGAAATGCCAGTACTCAACTATCCTGGCAAGGACTTCGCGCCCGCCTACAAGGACTTCTACAACCAGATCCTCGACAAGTAAGGCTCCGGCCATAACCGCCTATAACCCCACCGCGACAATACGAGGTACACACCGCGACAAGACCTGAAGGCGACAACAGCCCACCACAGGTCTCTCGATGCGACTATACCATAATCATAACATGTGTTTTCAGATGAAATCAAAGTTTTTCGTTGCCCTTTCTCTTGCCGCAATCACCTTGGCAAGTTGTGACACGACAACTGACACCATAGGATCATCGCTCACCGACGACCGCGATGGTATGCAAATATCAGCACAAACATTCAGCGTGGCCAGCCGATCGCTGGTAGCCGACTCTGTGCTCTCGCGTAACATAACGGGTTACCTGGGTAAGGTGCGCGACCCTGAGACGGGCGCTTACATCACAGGCGACTTCATGGCTCAATTTAACAACTTGGAGGGATTTAGCTTCCCTGAAAAGGCGAACCTTGTGACAACCGACGCCAACGGCAACGAAGTGAAAGGTGTGGTAAAGGCCGACTCGTGCGAGCTGCGCTTGTTCTACACCAACCTCTACGGCGACTCCACACAGCTCATGAAGCTCACCGCCTACGAGATGGGCAAGCCCATGAACGAGAACCGCATCTATTACAGCAATTTCGACCCCGCCAACAACGGATATATCCGCGAGGGCGGACTGCATAAGGACAAGGTGTACAGCCTCATCGACTACAACGTGAACCAAAGCCGACGCGACTCGACGGGCTACACACCCTACATCACCATCAAGCTGAAAGGCCCCTACACGGACAAGGACGGCAAGACATACGACAGCTACGGCACCTACGTCATGCAGAAATACTACGACAACCCAGCCAACTTCAAGAATGCGTTCGCATTCAGAAACAACGTGGTGCCCGGTTTCTTCTTCAAGCATAAGAATGGCGTGGGCAACATGGCCTACATCACGCAGTCGCAGTTGGATGTGTATTTCAGCCACGTAGCCGACGACTCATTGTACCATTCGGCAGCCGTGTTCTGGGGAACGGAGGAGGTGTTGCAAACCTCAACCATCACCAACGACAAGCAAAGCATGGAGAAGTTGGCAAACGACGAGTCGTGCACCTACCTCAAGACACCCGCAGGCATCTTCACCGAGCTCACGCTCCCTATTGAGAAGATCATGAGCGGTCATGAGAACGACACCATCACCTCCGCCAAGCTGGTGCTGCAACGATTGAACAACAAGACCACAAGCGATTATATGTTTGGCGTTCCATCGGAGATATTGATGATTCCGTCCGACTCGCTGTACTCGTTCTTTGAGCACAACAACATCTATAACAACAAGAATTCGTTTGTGGCCAGCTGGGCTTACAACGCCGCTCAAGGCAGTTTCAACAACAGCTACACCTTCAGCAACATAGCAGGCATGATTTCGTCGATGTACAATAGCGACCGCACATCCGCCAACTGGAACAAGGTGGTGCTGGTACCCGTAGAAATCAAGACCACCACAACATCGGCGGGAACAAAGACCGTGGTGAAGGTAACCAACAACATGGCGCTGACAAGCACCCGACTGGTGAAGGGCACAGAGGCCGACGACAGTCCCATCAAGTTGAGCGTAATCTACAGTCGATTCAAATAACCCATTCATCATCTGAACGACATGGCCGACAACTTTTTGGAACGACACCACGAAGAGTATGAAGAAAGAAAAAGGGCATGGCTTCGCAACAAGAAGCACATGCCCAAACTAAAACGAACCATAGAGAAGCCTGAAGACGAAAGTCTTTAGGCTTTTTTATTCCTTATCGGTCATTGGATTTTAACCCCAAACATATATAAGATAGGGGTAATCCCCGACGGGAAGGGGATGGCTACATCCTATTCTCGCCTCCGCTGCCCCTACATGGGTCAGCCCACAATGCGGAGCTTGGCGAATTTGAGCAGGAGCTGCTTGCGGCCCGTCGCATCGAAATCGACCGTGGCCTTGGCGTTCTCGCCCACACCTTCCACTTTCACCACCACGCCACGACCGAAGCGTTGGTGCTCAACGACGCTTCCCGGGTGCAAGCCTGCCGACCCTGACGAAGCGTAAGAAGAGCCTGACGACGCACCGGAAGGAGCCGATGTTCGCTGGCCGCTGCCTGAAGTGCGCCCACCATTAGTAACCGCTTGCTCCACCTTGGTCCATCGCCCACCTTGCCGAAGCATTTTCTCAAACGATGGCGAGAAAGGGTTGACGGCTTGTTCCGCCTGCCGGGGCGACGTAATCTTGGGTTTGGGATCGGCCATAAACTGCCCTGCCACAGGTCGTGAGTTTTGCATCCTACCACTCCTACGTCCATAGTCGTTCCCCCACTCCCTACTTCCCGTGTAGGGCTTGTTAATCTCATAATCGTCCTCCCATGGACGATGCGAGCCGTGAGAGTTGCCACCCCACGGCTCGCCATACGACGAATGACCACCGCTACCACGGCCGCCCTCCACCTGCACGTCCAAGTATTTGGGGGCGATGTCGTTGAGGAACCTACTCGCATTAACAAAGCCATCCATCTTTCCGAAGCGCCATCGTGTGTGGGCCCACGTCAGGTAACAATGTTTCTCGGCCCTTGTGATGGCCACATAAAGCAATCGGCGTTCCTCCTCCAACTCGCGCATCGATCCCACCGACATCTGACTGGGGAAGATATTCTCCTCCAGTCCCACGATAAATACCGTCCCAAACTCCAGTCCCTTGGCGGCATGGATGGTCATGAGCGTCACCTTATCGTCCGACGAATCGTCAGAATCCTGATCGGTCATCAGCGATACGTTCGCCAGATAGTCGGTCAGCAACACATGCTCCTCCTGTCCATCCTCACGTTGCGCCTGCACAAAGTCGGCGATGCCCGATATCAAACTGTCGAGGTTCTCACGTCTGCTATCGCCCTCGGCCGTGCGGTCGGTGGCAAGATCGGCCTTGATGCCGCTCTTCTCTATAATGTCGCGCGCCAGCGTTAGCGCGTCGCTCTCCTCCCGTTGCGCCACAAAACCATCGATGAGCGCCCGGAAATTCAGAAGTTTCGTGGCCGTCCCCTTGTTCACGGGCAACTGATATTGCACGGGGTTGGAGATCACCTCCCACAGGCTGGTCTCCTGCTGCTGGGCGCAATCCAAGACCTTCGCCAGCGTGGTGTCGCCAATTCCTCGTGCCGGGTAATTCACGATACGGCGGAACGCCTCCTCATCGTTGGGGTTGACCACCAGACGGAGATAAGCTATGACATCCTTGATTTCCTTTCGTTGGTAGAAGCTCAATCCCCCATACACCCGATACTTGTCGCCCATGGCCACCTCGGGCTTACGCATCTCCTCCTCAAACAGGCGGCTCTGGGCATTGGTGCGGTAGAGTATGGCGAAGTCGCTCCAGCGGCATTTCTCCTGCTGTCGGATGCGCTTGATCTCTCGACACACGATCGCCGCCTCGCGCTTGTCGGAGATGGTCTCCAAGACCTTCACCTTCTCTCCGTTCTCATTCTCGCTATACACCTCCTTCGGTATCTGCCGTTCGTTGTGCTTCATGAGAGAGTTGGCGGCCGCCACAATGAGTTTGGTGGAACGATAGTTGCGCTCCAACTTAAACAGTTGCGCGTCGGCATACACCTTTTGGAAATTCAATATGTTGTCGATCTTCGCACCACGGAACGCGTAGATGCTCTGATAATCGTCGCCCACCACGCAGATGCGGCGCACATCACGTGTGAGCAACCACAGGATTTGTTGCTGCACATAGTTGGTGTCCTGATACTCATCGACCAGCACATATTGGAACCGCGCAGCATATTTGCGACGTATCTCCTCGTTTTGGTTCAATAGCTGATAGGTGTAAACCAACAGGTCGTCGAAGTCCATGGCATTGGCCAGACGCAGACGCGACTGGTAGGCCCTATAGATCTTATGCGTCTCTGCCATGTTACGCCGCCTGTCGCGCTCCAAGGAGTCGCCATCGGCGGCATAGTCGTCGGGCATCTGCAGTCGGTTCTTCGCCATCGAGATGGCGGCATGAACGGTCGAGGGCTTATACGTCTTGTCGTCGAGCCCCATCTGCTTGCAGATGCTCTTGATGAGCGATCGCGAGTCGGCCTCATCGTAGATTGTGAAATCCGACGAGAACCCTAACGTGGCGGCTTCCACACGCAGGATACGCGAGAAGATGGAGTGGAACGTGCCCATCTGCAAGCTGCGCCCCCGCTCATCGCCCACAAGGCCCAATATGCGCCCTTTCATCTCCTTGGCTGCCTTGTTGGTGAAGGTGAGGGCGAGGATGTTCCAGGGCTTCAGGTCGTAATGTACGAGCAGATAGGCAATCTTATACGTGAGCACACGGGTCTTGCCCGACCCTGCGCCCGCTATGACAAGCTGCGGTCCGTCGCAATAAACCACCGCTTGTCGCTGGTTGTCGTTGAGTTGTTCGAGGAGAGTCTGTTCGTTCTGCATCTGATGTTCCGATAATGTATGGTTGGGTAAAAGTGTTGCTTAGTGATTATTTATAGGTGCTTCCCACGGCCGTCTTGGGGTCGTAGTCCTCCCCCTCCTTGGGGAAAGAGGGAATATAGCGCATGTTATTCATGATTTGCCGTTGGCGCTTTCGCATGTAAGCGCTTGGCTCCTTCGACGAGAACCGTCGGGGGTTGGGCAGAGTGGCTGCAATGAGCGCACAATCGGCACGCGTGAGCGCGTCGGCCGTCTTGCCAAAGTTATACTCTGCACACGCGTCGACGCCATAGATGCGGTCGCCCATCTCTATGGAGTTGAGATACACCTCCATGATGCGTTGCTTGCTCCAAAACACCTCGATGAGGGCCGTGAAGTAGACCTCGAAACCTTTTCTCACCCACGAGCGCCCCGGCCACAGAAACACGTTCTTGGCCGTTTGCTGCGAGATGGTGCTGGCGCCAAACCGCTTGCCGCCCTTGCCGTTGGCCATGTTGCGCTTGGCAGCACTACCAATGGCGTTGAAGTCGAAGCCATGATGAAGCAGGAAATGGGAGTCTTCTGAAGCCATGACCGCCACAGGCATGTGTCGAGACATCTGCTCCAAGGGCACCCAGTGGTGGTGAATGGTCAAACTACCCGTCTGCACACACCTGATGAGCATCAGCGGCGTGACGTAGACGGGTATGAAACGATAAGCCACCACCGCAAGAATGGTGGAGGCGAAAAAGAGGCTAAGCGCCCATCTTACGATCTTCTTTATCATAGCAAAACAGGGATGCCGACGCATCATGCGTCCGCACCCCTACCTTAATTCATCCAAAAATGTTGACTGCTTAGTTGAGCTGGCCTGCGTTGGCCTTGTCGATCATGGCCTGCGAAGCGTAAAGGTAGACCTCCACACGGCGACTGGCCTTCACGTTCTCGGTGCCATCGGCGTTGGTGATGAGATTGGTCTCGCCGAAGCCCCGAGCGCTCTTGATCTGCGAGCTGGGCACGCCGCATGTGTTCACCAGATAAGCCTTCACCGAGTTGGCACGGTTGTTTGAGAGCACCTGGTTCACCTCGTTGGAACCATCCGAAGAGGCGTAGCCCTGGATGTCGACCTGCAGGTCGGCGTTGTTCTTCAACACGTTAGAGAACTTAGAGAGCTCGTTCTTGGCGGCAGCCTGCAAGGCATACTTGCCCACGGGGAAGAGGATGCCGTTGTCGAAGGTCACCTTCACGGCCTTCAGGCCATTGGCGTCGGTCACTTCCTCCACCTTACCGTTCTTCACCTGAGCGGCCGTCTCGGCGGCCACCTTATCCATGTGCTTGCCGATGAGGGCGCCTGCGCCAGCACCAACGGCGGCACCAACGGCGGCACCAACAGCGGTGTTACCAGCCAGGGCACCAATGAGCGCACCCACAGCCGTACCCGAACCTGTGCCAATGAGGGCACCCGTTCCAGCCTTGGTTGAACAACCCATGCCAACCATTGTAAGTGCGCACAATCCTACAGTAGCAACTTTTACCTTTTTCATAATGCTTGCAAATATTTAGTTTTTTACTTTTTCTTCTTCGCAAAGTTACTGCTTTTTTCCCAAGATAGCATCTTATTGAATATTTTTTTTCGTAACTTTGCGGCAAAATTAACCAATCGTAAGGATTCGTCCAACGGGAAATACCTATCGCTCGATGGGGAAATCCCTAAACCGCGCCAACGGCAACAGACCAGGCGCACAACACGACTATTTAATTAAGGTAAAGACATAACATGGCAAAAGAACTGAAACATCTTACCAAGCGTTCCGACGACTACAGCCAGTGGTACAACGACTTGGTGACGAAGGCCGACCTCGCCGAGCAGGCCCCGGTCCGCGGTTGCATGATCATCAAGCCCTACGGCTATGCCATCTGGGAGAAGATCCAGGCTGGCCTCGACAAGGAGTTTAAGAAACTGGGCGTGCAAAACGCATATTTCCCATTGCTCATCCCAAAGAGTTTCTTCGCTCGCGAGGCTGAGCACGTAGAGGGATTTGCCAAGGAGAGCGCCGTGGTGACCCACTACCGCCTCAAGACAAGCGAGAACGGGAAGGGCATCGTGGTTGACCCCGACGCCAAGCTCGATGAGGAGCTCATCATCCGACCCACATCAGAGACCATGATTTGGCACACTTACAAGAACTGGATCCACTCGTGGCGCGACCTGCCCATCAAGTGCAACCAATGGTGCAACGTGATGCGTTGGGAGATGCGCACCCGTCCGTTCCTCCGCACATCTGAGTTTCTCTGGCAGGAGGGCCACACCGCCCACGCCACCTACGAGGAGGCTGTTGAGGAGGCCCAGACCATGCTCCATTGCTACGCCGACTTCGTGGAAGACGTGATGGCAGTGCCCGTCATCAGGGGTGAGAAGAGCGAGACCGAGCGTTTCGCCGGAGCCCTGAAGACCTACACCATCGAGGCCATGATGCAAGACGGCAAGGCCCTGCAGAGTGGCACCAGCCACTTCCTCGGCCAGAACTTCGCCAAGAGCTTCGACGTGACCTATCTCAACAAGGACAACAAGCCCGAGTATGTGTGGGCCACATCGTGGGGCGTGTCTACCCGTCTCATGGGCGCCCTCATCATGGTCCACTCCGACGACAACGGACTGGTGTTGCCCCCGAAGCTCGCTCCCATACAGGTGGTGGTCATCCCCATCAACAAGAACGAGGAGCAGCTCAAGGCCATCACCGCCAAGTTGCAGCCCGCCATCGACCAGTTGCGTGAGCTGGGCATCAGCGTGAAGTACGACGACGCCGACAACAAGCGTCCGGGCTTCAAGTTTGCCGACTATGAGCTCAAGGGCGTGCCCGTGCGCCTCGTCATGGGCGGACGCGACCTGGAGAACAACACCATCGAGATCATGCGCCGCGACACGCTGGAGAAGGAGAACGTTTCGTTCGACGGCATCGTGGAGCGCGTGAAAGACATGCTCGACGACATTCAGCGCAGCGTGTTTGAGAAGGCTCGCAAGATGCGCGACAGCAAGATCTACGAGTGCACCAACTACGACGAGTTTAAGGAGCGCATCAAGGATGGCGGCTTCTTCCTCTGCCCCTGGGACGGCACCGCCGAGACCGAGGCCAAGATCAAGGAAGACACACAGGCCACCATCCGTTGCATACCTTACGGCTACGAGCAGAAGGAAGGCGCAGTCGACATGGTGAGCGGCAAGCCCGCCACAAGCTGGGTCATCGTGGCGCGCGCCTACTAAGCGACACATTCCAACCCCCTATATCATCCCATTCGCCAAGACAAGGCGAATGGGATTTTTTATGAAACGACCTTAACCTTAAAAATCATGGGAGCGACCTTAAAGTGGAAAATTGACCCGCTATTTGGCCACCACCTCATCTACAAAGAGCCATCCTTGGCGCGGGGAGCGCTGGGCTTGGATGTGCAAGTAGCGCGTGGTTAGCTTTCGGCGAAGGGTATAGGTGCAGATGGCGTAGGGCAGATCGTGGGGCTGGGCGCTGCAGGGCTCGCCATTGACGGTTACTTGCTGTGGGAGGAATATCTCAGGTCCGGCAATTTGCAGGAAAGGTATGCTCACCTCGTGGAGGGTGCGCTCGGCGCCGAGGTCGATGGTGATGTCGAGGTCGCAGCAGTAGCCCTGCCATCGCCCGTCGTTGTTGTTCCACGACCCTTGCCGCCCGTCGGTCAGGGCATCGTCGCCGCCTGCCGCATAGGCGCTGCTGTAATGGCAACGGCCGTTCATCCGCACCTTGGCTCCCAAGGCCTTGTGCCTCACCCTGCGGCCATACTCGGGGCGCTGCCCTATCTCCCTTCTGAGGTCAAAGGCGTTGATGCCAACGCGTCGCAAGCTATCGCTCACATGCGTCGCCCATTTGCGAAACGCCTCATACGAGCGTGTGCGCCCCATGCCCACCTCGCTCACGGCAAGGGCGCGCGGCCACAACTGGTACTGGAGCAACTGGGGCGTGGGCACATATTCGGTGAAAAGGCACACCTGCACGCCCAACAGGCGGTGGCGCATGGGAGCGATGAGCTGTCCCACCTCCCACATATGACTGAGCGGGCGGTAGCCGCCCATGGCCTCGGGCTGCGTTTGGGGTGCGTCCTGGTAGCTGTCGAGGTAGCACCATGCGCTGGGACACATCACCACCTCATGGCCCAAGGCCAGCGCCTTCTCGCCCAGTTCGGCGTTGCGCCACACCATGATGACGAGGGTGCTGTCGGCCTCCGTGTCGGTAAGGGCCTCATCCCACACCACCATCTTGCGCCCCAAACTGCGCACGATGGCGTTCAGGCGTCGTATGCCTTGGTGGTAGAGTTCTTTCTGCGTGGCGGTCTCGTCGCCTCCACAATGTATATAAGGTGATGGGAACACATCGGCCACCTCTCTCAGGATGGTCTTCATAAATTGGTAGGTGGCGTTGTTCGCAAGGTCCATCTCGGCATGGTTGAAGGCCACCTCGGGATAAGCGGCGCACACTTCCTCGCTATGGCCGGGGAACTCTATCTCGGGCACGATCGTCACGCCCTTGTCTTGCGCGTAAGCCACCAGCTGCCTGAGCTGCTGCTGGGTGTAGTAGCCGCCAAAACCGTTCTGGCTGTCGCTATAGGCGCGCACGAAGCCCACGTCCTGCCCATCGGCATGCGGAGGCGTGTTCCACCAGTCTTTCCACACCTGACGGGTGCGCCACGCACCCACCTCGGTCAGTCGCGGGTAGGCTTTGATCTCCATGCGCCATCCAGCAGCGTCGGTGAGGTGGAGATGCAGGATGTTGAGACCGTAATGGCTCATCACGTCGACCTGGCGATACAACTCGTCGATGGGCAGAAAATGGCGGCTCACATCGATCATCACGCCACGCCACGCCAACGGGCGCGCCTGGGACGATTGGGAGGTATGGGCGTAGCCCAACAGGGTGGCACCAAAGGCAAGGAGGGAAAGGAATAGTCGTCTCATCATTTGTAGTTTTGGGTTGTTAGGGATAGTGCAAACGGTACATATCTTTTGCAAAGGTAACAAAATACCCAGAATAAGTTTGCAGGTTTGCGCTTTTCTTCGTAGCTTTGATGTCAAAATCAACTAATTACCTACGTATGAGAAAAACATTAACCACCATTGCTCTGGCCTTGATCGCCCTCACGGCCATGGCGCAAGGGTACGTTCCCACTCAGGAGAACCTTGCCGAACGCGAGGATTTTCGTAACGCCAAGTTGGGCATCTTCCTGCATTGGGGCATCTACAGCATGTTTGCACAGGGCGAGTGGTACCTGCAAAAGGCCGTGCCCGACCGCATGGAGTATGCCAAGGCCGCCGACGCCTTCTACCCACACCGCTTCGACGCACGCCAATGGGTGCGCGCCATCAAGGCCGCAGGAGCCAAATACATCTGCTTCACCACACGCCACCACGACGGATTCTCCATGTGGGACACGCAGCAAAGCGACTACAACATCGTGAAGGCGACACCCTTCAAGCGCGACATCGTGAAGGAACTGGCCGACGCATGCCACGAGGAAGGCATACGATTGCACCTCTATTATAGCCACATCGACTGGATGCGCGACGATTATCCCATGGGGCGCACAGGGCGCAACTGCGGAAAGGACGCCAGCAAGGGCAACTGGCCCCACTACTTCCAGTTTATGAACGCACAGCTCACCGAACTGCTCACACGCTACGGCAAGGTGGGCGCCATCTGGTTCGACGGATGGTGGGACCACGACCAAGACGCCACGCCCTTCAACTGGCAGCTCGACGAGCAGTATGCGCTCATCCATAAGCTACAGCCCGCGTGCCTCATCGGAAACAACCACCACATGGAGCCCAACGAGGGCGAAGACATACAGCTCTTCGAGCGCGACCTGCCCGGAGAAAATAAGGCGGGATTCGTCGACAAGGCAGCACAGGTCAGTCCGCTGCCACTGGAGACTTGCGAAACCATGAACGGCATGTGGGGGTACAAAGTGGTCGACCAAAACTACAAGTCGACTAACGAAATCATACGCCTGCTCGTCAACACCTCGGGCAAGGGCGCCAACCTGCTGCTCAACATCGGCCCGCAACCCAACGGACAACTGCCCGCCTTGGCGCTCGACCGACTCAAACATCTGGGCGAATGGATGAGCACCTACGGCGCCACGCTCTATGGCAGCCAGGCCGGACCCGTGAAGCCGTGCGAGTGGGGAGCCACAACCGAGAAGAACGGCACCATCTACGCCCACATCTGTCCCGCCGATACCGCGAAGATGCCTGCTGCCATCACCATCCCCATGGCCAAGAAGCCCAAGGCCGTCACCCATTTCCCCAGCGGCGCAAAGGTGGCCTACACCTACAGGAACAAACTGCTCACCATCGACGTGCCCGCTAACCCGACCACGCCCGACCACGTCATCGCCATCAAGCGATAACACACCACGTCAGCACACCCCACACCCTTTTAGCCCGAGGGAGCAACCCCACTCCACCGACTGCTGTCAGCGGGAGGGTTGCTCCTTCGGGGTTTTGCTGCGCGTACGGCAACGCCAACAAAAGAGAACACCTCAAGGAATCGTCGCTCCTGACTTCGTCACTGTGTCACCCAAAATTCTTCGTCAAAGAGTTATGCTATTTTCTGATGTCTTGCCATCAGCATGGTTTGGGTGTAAATCTCCTTGTTCAGAGGTAGCTTAATTTGTATTGTTGTGATTGTCTTAGCCAATGCCAGCACCTTGTCTACGCTCATCTTGATCTCTGAGACTTTCAACATGCGCTCCAATTCCTTGTAGACTTTCAAAGCTACAAAGCAGATGCATATATGAGCTTCGATGCGTCTGCGTGTAAAATGAAACATTGGGCGTATCTCTATCTTTGATTTTGCTATACGGAAAGCCCGTTCTACGTGCCAAAGGTTGTGATATGCTGTGTATACATCCTGTATTGGTATATCCGTATTGGTGAGATATCCTTTTAGGCCATCCCATTTGGAGTCATTAGCTACACGATCATAGTTGATGGCGAGTTTCACCTCACCATCCATGGATAAAAACTTATTATTTAACGATTAACATATCAGGATATTTAATAGAAAGTTTCTCCAACAGAGCAATAGCTTCTTCTACATAGTCCGAACCGTTATTGTGGTAGCATAGACAGTTGACTGTATTGGCTTGCTGATTTATATCGTTGTCACCTTCACCTGATGGTGTATCAACAATAGTATGTGCGATACCTAAATCTTGCAAAACATCCGAAGAAACGCCGTACAGATGCCAACCGTCGATTTCTATATCCAGTCTCACATCATTGGAGATACGTGAAAGTATGATAGGACTCCCTCCATGATTGTCTAGATATATGTAATACTTTTCCTGTGAGAGCAATTCCACCAATCGGTTCAACATCTTCCAAGCCACGTTTGTAGCTGAGAAATATCCACTTTGTAGAATGCATACATCCAGGGAAGAGGCATTTGGGTCAAAAGAATTTTGTTCTTCAGCTCTTTGAAAATAGAGATAACCATAGTCCGTAGAACGGTAGGCTACAGTAATTTCACCAGCGTATTTCACGGCATAATAGCGCCAGTTCTCAGGACACACGGACTTTGTGGAACCAGCCATTGCACTTACTGGAACCGACGTGTCTATCAAGTCAAAGACTTCCATGATACGGTTACGGCTTCCGAATTTATGATAGCCGGTAAAATTTTGCCAGGAACTGTTGATAACGCCATAGTAGCGATATCCCTCATGGTTAAAGCGGCACATGGAATAATCGCCTAAAGAGAGAAGGGCAGACCGTTTCTGTTCTTCTCTCAACTTTTCATTTGCCGATGACACAAAGAAATGTTTGGCTTTGTCCAACCGAATTTTCAGGCTCTGTACAAACGATCTGTTATTAAGATCCAATTTGCCATCGTCATTCAATCTTATGGTGAAAGCTTGCAGTGTTCCATTGATTTCGGAGACATCCTCATATTGATACAAACTCCTCCATACGTCTCTTGAACGTTCCTTTTGCTGTTCCTCATTCCATGAAAGTGAATTGAACCCTTTCGCTTTACTAAACTTCAGTAGTTGCCCGTGCATCAGACGCGAAGTGTCGTTCAACAAATCCGTCAATCTTTCTTCACGGGTCTGATCTGCACTGTTGGCGATAAGATTCCGCAGGTGGCGTTCGCGTATAACAAATTCCTCCTTGTCAAGGTTAAGGTGCAGACCGAGGAAATAAGAATACAAACGGATGTAGTCACCAGCATGCATATCTCCCTTTATGGCAGAAGACAAACTTTCGTTGAAATCGGCTTTAAGCTCATCTGGGATATTCTGGTGGCAAGCGGACAAAGTATCCAAAACCATCTCTATCGACCTAACTTTGATGGCACTAGACAGATGGTGAGACAAGCACTCGTCACTTATATCCTTATATTTCGGTTTGTCATACCCAGAGATATAATCAAAGCAAACAAATATGGCGCGCAGCATATTCATATAAGCAGGATCCACGGCTTTCAAGTCCAGCGTGTAATCAAGAGCTTTCCATATAAATTGCATCCACGTAGTATCAAACTTGATGGCGATTTTATTCGCCTTGTCGATGTTAATCTTTCGTATCAGTTTATGCATCTTCGCCTTGACAATCTCAAAAGAAGTCAGGGGCTTTCCCCGAGAGTTCATCTTGTTGTAAAGATCATCAGACAAATCAAACCGCCCGAAATCAAGAATATAGAAATTGATGGGGCAATCACATGAAGTTAGTTTGTCCCACAAATCTGTCTGATGGCCAAATGTTTCATGAATTCTATCCAGAACGACCAGCATAGACATGATAGATGGATCGGCGTAGAAAGACCCTCTAAACTCATCCAAGTTTTCCAGATATTCGCTTATGACCTTTTCTCCTGTTCCATTCATACTGATTTCATTCGCCAAGTCCTTGTGCTTGGCAAAAAGGATCTGTTTGAAAAAGGCCACGGTACAGTTTCTCGTTGCATAACTGAAACGAGCCAAGGTAGCAAAATCCTCCTCTGTTGCGTAAGGAGAGATAAGTGCTGCGTAATAATGAAGCAAGAAAAGTGTTGTAAGGCGTTGCTGACCGTCAAGTGGCATGAAATCCTTCGCAATAGAATCACTCCCATAGACAAAATCCAGCGTTTCTTCTTTCCTGTCATTCGGATCTTGCGTTACACTATCCAAGGCCGTCTTGAATGTTGATAACATATTGGAAAGAACCGTTTCCGTTTTCTCCGTTCCTGCCCCATAGATGTAGTCACGTTGCAGGGTCGGTATGCTGATGGGCTGTTTGCTGACCAGTTCCCAAAATGTAGTTTTATATCCTATTTGATTATCCATGATTATCATGTTTGAATTACAATGCCGTGGCAACTATATATGGAGCCAGTTTTTTCTTAATATCCTCATAATACAGAATTCTGTCCCGTTGCCCCCAAGAATGTATCTGAAGTTCCTCTTGGTCATACATTTTCAAAAATACCTTCTGGGTGCAAATTGGATAATACTTATTTGAGGATATTTCATTGCATATCAACTGACGTTTTACTTCGAACGGCGATTTACCTACCATTGCATTTTGTCCTAAATCCAACAATGTCATATTTGACAACTGGTGTACGGCAACTGCTTTGTCGGCTTTAGCATCCAGCAAATCATAAAATCTGGCAACATCGTCAAACAGGGCTTTAATCTTGTCATATCCATATGTTTTTGAACGGCATATAGGCTCGTCACGTTCCAATGCCTCAATGATATTCTTTTGCTCTTGTGTAAGCTCGGGACTGCCTAAAGACATCTTTTTCAGAGCCTCCTTGTTGCAGACAATCCATTCGTACCACGAATCCTTTTTCTTTTCCGGGAGACAATCCGAGTTCTGTGCATGGATATGCTCCAAAGTCCAGGTCTTGCCGGCTCTTTCTTCCTTTCCGTTGAACATTTTGTAGTTATATCTAAACCTGTCGAACGAGAAGAAGTTACCCTCCTTCTGCAGTCTTGTGGTTTCCACATTATAAAGAAGCAAAAGTTTTTTGATGTACTTATAATGCGTACTTACGTCATAGCGCAATTGTTCCAAGCTCACGATAGGCTGATTGGTTCCTTTGTCTTTAGGAAGCGTCATAGCATCCTTGATAAGATTTACCATATGCTGTTCTTTCAGAACGCTCCGCTTTATTTTTGAGTTCAGAAGACTGCAAATCACATCGTCTTCCGTCCCAGGCGATGCAATGGCATTAAGAAAACCTATTCTGTGATACAAGTCCCTGTCATGATACCAGTATTGCAGCTTGTCAAAAACACTAAGCACACGCTCCCATGTATTCCAAGCATCATTGTCCTTGTCAATAAGTTTCTTGAAATAAAGATAAGTATACAGTTCGTCGTCCTTACGCAATTGCAGGAATTCGCACTTGGCAGCTTTGTCGGAAGCATATTTTCCACTAATCAAATCAAAAAGGAGACCAATGGAATTTCGCCCGGTATCCGACCGTTTGGTGAGGAAAGACTGAAAATCTTTGTCTTTCATCTGCTGCTCCAGTTCATCCCATTTCTCGTTGATGCTTGTCTGCTTGTTTGTAAAGCGTTCCTTTTGAATTTCTTTTCTAAGAGAATCAGAGAAGCCATCCAACGATCCTAAATCAAATTTGGTGGTCTTACTGAGGAACAATGAGCGTATAAGCTCAGAACACGACAGTTCCACTTTTAGCGAATTCATCCTGTTGAATATATCGTGTGGCTCCTTTTCTTCATTTGTTTCATACCATACGACCTGTACGGACTTTGTTCCGCTATCAGCAGTCTGGTAGAAATATTGGGAGAAGACACCTACTCTTGACAAATCTTCCATAAACCATTTGAGAACGGTCTTTGCAGCATTGTAGATATATACAGAATCTATCATGTGCCTCCATTTGCTGGGAATTTCATCAATGGTGGCAGGTGATGATGCTGTTGTAGGAGGAACAATTTTGATTGACTCAAAAATATCCACCATATCAGGACGTGTGGCATACATGATGGTGTACTTATGTGATATGGCGGTAAACATGTTGCTGTTCAATTGGTCGTATATCTGCATGATGATACGAATAGTTGTCAAGCGTTGTTGTCCATCTATCACCTCATACCACAATTCGTTGTTCATCTGTTTTTCCTTCACCACAATGGGTTGAAGACAATAGAATTGTCCTTTAGTGTCACCAATAAAGAAAGCATACAAGTCCTGCAAAAGATCCAGTACCTGCGTTTTCTCCCATCGGTAGCCTCGTTGGTATTCAGGTATGTAGTATTTCTTGTCGAGCAAGTCGGGGATTGCCCGTCTTATCATATAATTGTCTGTCATAAGTTTGTCGCTTTTATTAACTATGGTTCACTAAATTATTTTGACCAAGCACCCTCGTGTTGGGTCTAAAACTCCCATGAGGTAGTCAATGCTGTATGAAATCCTTCCATTTCATGGCACGTTTTCTCGCCATGGCAGAGCTTAAGCAAGCTTAGCTCTGCTCATCTGGCTTAACGAAAACCTTCTTTTGAAGGCCTTTAGGTCCAATTTTGCGAAAATGAGACAAAGAAGTCCCCTAAGGAACTTCATTACGTTTTTAGCGAAGAAGCAAGCTCCTATCCATGTGTCAGCCGTGTCGTCAAGTTTCGCCCTGATGTCGTTTGCCCGGTAAACCCTTTTGGAGGTTCCGAATGTGGCCTCCACCTCGTTCCTCTCGCCGATGGCCCTCTTCTTGTCCTCAGCGTGGCAGTCGTTTTCATCCTTGGGAGGTCGTCCAAGCGAGTGGTTGTAACAGTCAACATGACAATTCTTGTATTGCATGTAGGAATTCTCCTGGATGGCCTGGATGGTCTTCTCATCGCTCAGCCCTTCAACATGCTTCACTATCAGAGCACCAACAACCATGCGGGCGGGCTTGTTGCCTGCACCGTTGTGTCGGTTCTTCAGTCGCTTGTTGTATTCCTGCTCTATCTTGTCCCAGGGAAGATTGTCGGCAAGCTTCACCCAGCGGTTGGGGCTTGCTCAACCCCGAGAGAGACTCTTGAAGCTCAAACAGCTCGTGACTGTGGTATTGGGAGTAGTATTTCATGTCGATTCTTGTTGATTTTAACACCCAAAGGTAATCATTTCCTGTGAACTACGGAAATATATTGGAAGGTAATTTGTTGAATTTCGGTTGGTTACATTTAATTAGTAGACCCTAATTAAAACCAAAGCATACAATATCATCTCACAATGATTGCGTTATGTTTGCTTAGGCGATTTTCAATCATCAAGTTGCAGCTATTATTCATTAAAAGACATACCCCCCTATGCATCTACATAAAAAACACAGTAGATCTGAGTAAGTCACAATTGTACTACATAATAATCTGAGAAACGTCAAGTCTTTTGGTTAAAAAGTTGGACTGGGTTTTCGTACGAACCAGATAACAAAATTGCAAATTGGGTAAGATTTTCGATCACAGAATAGAGACCGCCTTTGACATTTGGCATGTTTCGACTTGCAGTTTGGCATGTTTCAATACTCGATCAGGTAGCTTTCGCATGACGGTTAGGCAGGTTCGAAGATTCGAAAGATGCCTAACCGCAACGCATAACGAAGGCTGGGATGCGCCACGACGGTCAAGATTTTCGTAACACTCTAATTATCAATATCTTGTATTACTATGCCGAGAATCACGTATTTGAAATGAAAAGCCGGGGCGCTCAAAAGAAATGTGTAGATTGCTATATAGTTTGTTAATAAAATTCCGCATAAGCAATTCTCACCCTATCACATGTCTCTCATTGCCATCCCCACAGAGCGTAGGGAGGCATTGGGAGAATTTCTGTTTGGGGGAGTGGGGCACCTATGAGCGTTGACCCGCCCGCCAGACCTATTCCTCGTGCGTAGCCTTCCACCACTCCGTGCTCTTCTTCCCTTTTTCTGCCACACTACTGGTGCTTGGGTCGGAGATGGTGATGCCGCTGAACGTGTTTACGGGAATGTAGACGGGATGGTCGTAGAGGTAGGAGTAGAGCGTCTGTGTGGAGGCTGCATAGGGCACGGCGCGCTTGAGCTGGGCGTGGAAGTCACTGAGCAGGGTGGCGTTGGCGCAGAGGTGGTCCACATAATCGCCGAGGTCGAAGAACAAGGGTGTGGCGAATCCGTCGAGCACCTGCAGCGAGTCGACCATTGCCTGTGGCAAGGCATAACGGCTGTTGATGTTTCGCATGATGGAAGCCAGGGCATCCATCTGTCGGCAGTCGATGGCCGACAGGGCACCACTGGGCGTGGGGTACGCCTCGTAGAACGTGTGGAAGGTGCTCACCATGTTGCCATAGGAAGGTGTGGCCGATCCGAGGTATCGCCACATGGCGGCGTAGGGCATGCCCATGGCCATGATCTCGGAGGTGGAGGCCACGAGCCAGTTGGTGGCTTGGCGCAGGGCGTAGGCCGTCTCCACGTTGGCCATGTAACAGTTGTCGAACAACAGGTATTGCAGCTTCACGCCCGCCTGGCGGATGCCCTCGGCGAGCGTCGCCACGTCGATGGCGTAAGCGTTGGCGGTGACCGACCCGAAGAAGCGCGTCTGTGGGTAGGCCGATGCTTCGCCGCCCACAGGCAGGGGCGCCCGCTTGGCGCAGGAGGGATAATCGTCCCAGTCGGCGATGCGCGTCCATCCACATCCATGTCCGCCAACAATCATGGCGTAGTTGAGTGCGAACGCATGGTCCTTCACGTCGTTGAGGATCTGCGCGATGCCCTCCGCCGTGGTGTAGCTATGGCCCGTGTAGGTCTTGAGCGGGATGTGGGCAAGCACGCCGCGCTGGCAGGTAACCTCATACATCTGCGACGCCTGGGCCGACGTACTGACAAACACAACCAAGCGTCCCGCGTAGCCGCGGTTGGCCACGATGGCCCGTTCTATGCTGTCGAGGTTCTGTTGGAAAGCATGGTATAGTCCTTGGTCGTCGTTGTCGTTGCCCGTCCACGGCATAAACACCAAGACGGTCTGCTTGTTGATCTCGTTGACGTTGACGGGGTCGTCGTTGGCACAACTGGCCAATAGCGCGCCTACGGCCAGCAGGAAGGAGAGATGCGCTGCCAGGGTCTTAGAGGCGTGGCGCAATGGGAAGAAACGGAATAGGGTCATAAGAAGGTTTTGTTTACGATGCAAAGGTATGAATTAGAGGCATGCTGTTTTGACGGTTCGGATTTTCTCAGCATCCGACACCAAGCCCGTGCGCAGGGAGCCGTGGATCTCCGTGGCCCCCGTAGCCTTCAGGATGTGGGCGGCGTTCTCGGGAGTTACGCCAGCGCCACACAGGATGGTGAACGGGCGTCCCATCGTGGCGGATAGCTCATGCGCCTTGTCAACCATCTGCCTCAGCAAGGGTATGCCCGCCTCGGCCGTGGGTTGCTGGCCAGAGGTGAGGATGCGGTTACACCCCACCTGCGCGATTTGCTCCATGGCCTCCAACGGATGGCGACACACATCGAAAGCGCGGTGGAAGGTGATGTTGCGGCACCTGTGGCCATCGGTCGGCCCCACGGCCTCCACCCACTGGCGGCATGCGTCGAGATCGATGTCGCCATCGGCCGTAAGGGCGCCCACAACCACCCCATCGACACCCTCGGCCACGGCCATGCGTATCTCGCCAGCCATCTCGACCACCTCGGCGTCGGTGTAAACGAAATGGCCCTCGCGCGAGCGGATGAGCACATGCACCACCACACCGGCAGGTCGGCAGAGGCGCACCGCCTCGCGTATCATCTCCCTATGGGGCGTAAGGCCGTCGAGCTCCAGGTCGCGGCACAACTCTATGCGGTCGGCGCCACCCTCGATGGCTCCCTTCACACTCTCGATGTTACCGCAGCAAACTTCTAATATCATGGTTTTTCTTGAAATGAAACGGTTATGGCTTAGGCCCTCCACTTTTCTGCAACGAGAGAAGCGAAGGGCCTAAGGATGAATGAGTTATTGTGCGCTCTGAACGGATGTGGCGCTTGCGTTCTTCTCGCTATCGTCGAGTTGCAAGTCGCTCTTCACGCTACGCGAACTGGTACGGAAGTAGACCGGCACTTCGGTGGTTTGGCCCGCCTTCAACGAGAACATCACGCTATGGGTGAGCACGTCGCCACCCTTGAGGCGCGTGCCCGTGGTGAGCAGATAATCGCCCGCGGGGAGGTTGAGACCCTTGCGGAACTTCTCGGTAACGGTGGGATCGTCGTCGGCATAGTCGAGCGGCATGGGACGACCGTCCACCAGCTGCGAGATGGTGTAGCCATGATAATACATGACCTGGGCGGGAACATCGAGCTTCAGCACGCCTTGCGCGCCTTGCGGCTCGGCGTTCTGCTGATCGGCGAGGCGGAGCCACGTGTCGCCATCGGCCACCATGGCCTTGCCCAACGGGTCGAGCATGGCACGCATGCCAAGGGCGCGGGCACCTGCCACGGTGAAGAGCTCACGGCTGCGCGCATCGCACTTGCGGCGGTTGTAAACGCCCACCACGGAAACAAAGAGTTGCTTGGGGTTGTTGGCGTTGTCGACCTGGATATGCTTCTCCACCCAGGCTATCCATTGCTGGGCCGTCATCTTGGGCAAGCGCTTCTGCAGGTAGCCCACAAAGGGACGGAGATGCTCGGTAGAGACGCGCACTCCCCCACTCCGCAACGCCTCATCGTTCAGCAGGCAAGCGTCGTGCAACATGTCGAGCGTAACGTCGCGCAGGTCTTTCTCGCTCAGGCCCTGAAGCACCATCGAGGCCTTGGGGTTCTTCTCCTTCAGGAACTTATCCATCACCCTCCAATTGCTGCGCGCCTTTTTCAACACCTCGTTGTCGCCCTGGTAGAAAGCCGCCTGCTGATAGGCCGTACGTATCTTATCCTCTGCCACCAGGCGGCGACCATTGGCGCTTACGGTGTCGACGATGCTGCGGTCGGGCTCCTCAAGCACAGTGGTGGGAACATGCCAATCGTACTCCTCCACCCATGCGCTACCCGGTTGGTAGCAGGGCGTGATGGTCAGCTCAGTGGTGTAGCCATCGGCCTTCTTCACACCATACTTGCCCTTGGCGCTCACCCATACCTGCAAATCGCCATAGCCCGTGGTGAAGGCGGCACGGCCCTCGGCGTCGGTGGTGACGGTCGACAGGGGGTAGAACTCCGAATAGTTGTAAAGGCGGAAGTCGACGGTGGCGTTGGCGATAGGCGCACCCTGCGCATCGACCACCCTCACCCTCAAGGTCTTGGTGGGCGCATAGGTGGCTGTGGTGGCGATCTCGTGGCCCTCATAATCGTAGCCACGGATGAGCATGGCACGGCTGGCGGCCCAGTTGAACCAACCCTTGTCTAAGGTGGCCTCGGGCTCGCACGCACCCATGAAGCGCCACTTGCCATCGACCCACACCTCTACCCAAGCATGGTTATCGTCGGTATGGGCCCAACGGGGACAATAAACCTGACGGGCGGGAATGCCCACGGCACGCAAAGCCGACACCGTGAAGGTGCTCTCCTCGCCACAACGGCCAATGCTATTGCGCATGGTGGCCAACGGAGCCGACGTGCGTCCGTCGCTCGGCCGATAGCTCACCTTCTCGTGGCACCAGTGGTTCACCTCCAAGGCGGCTTGCTCCATGGTGAGGCCCTTGAGGCGCGGAGCCAACTCCTTATAGATGATTTCGCGCGCATCGTCCAACGCCTCGTTGTTCACTCGCACAGGAAGTACGAAATGTTCAAACTCCCATCGCGGAACGCTACGGCCCCACGCCATCTGCGAACGGGCATTCAGCGCCATGCGCACCTGCTTCTGCCAGTAGGACTTGGGATAATCAACGCTGTCGGGGGTCGACATGTTCTTATAAAGGAAAGCAAGGCTCTCGGCCTCAGTCTGCGCCGACAAGGGCAGGCTCATTGCCGCAAAAACGAAAGCGGCCAGCATGGTTCTTTTCATAGGTGGTTTTTAATTTTCGTCAAAATTACAATGATATGGCCAATAATCCAAATTTTTCTATAACTTTGTAGCCAAACAATTCACCTAACCAACATGAAACGCATTCTCTACATCGCCACCCTTCTGGTTGTAGGGGCCATCGCCACCATGGCCCAAGGCTTCGTAAAGGTCGACGGCGACCATTTCACACGCGACGGAAAACCCTACACGTTCAACGGCACCAACATGTGGTATGCCGCCATCCTCGGCAGCACCGGACAAGGGGGAGACCGCGACCGACTGGTGCGCGAGCTCGACGAGTTGAAACGACGCGGCATCATGAACATACGCGCCTTGGCAGGAGGATCCGACGGATTGTCGGAGCGACCCTCGCACACGTGGCCCTCGCTGCAACCCCAGGCAGGCGTTTACAACGACACGTTGCTGGCCGGACTCGACTTCTTCGTGGCCCAACTGGAAAAGCGCGGCATGACCTGCGTGCTCTATCTCAACAACTCATGGGACTGGAGCGGAGGCTTCGGCACCTACCTGGAATGGGCGGGCATGGGTCAGGCACCCGACGGAAGCAAGGACTGGGATGGGTTTCAGAAATACCATGCGCAGTTTACACGCAACAAAAAGGCCATGCGACTGGCCGCCAACCACGTGAGGTTCATGGTGGGACGCACCAACACCATCACAGGCAAGCCCTATGCCGAGAGCACGGCCATCATGGCATGGGAACTATGCAACGAGCCGCGCCCCTTCGTGCAATGCGGCTTGCTCAGCGACAAGGAGAAGGCGGCCATCAAACGGTCGTTTGTCCAATGGATTGGCGCACAGGCCAAGCTCATCAAACGCCTCGACCCCAACCACCTCGTGACCACGGGCAGCGAGGGCTACTATGGTTGCGCACGCGACTCGTCCCTGCTACGTGAGGTTCACGCCTTTGCCGAGATCGATTATTGTTGCCTCCATTGTTGGCCCAACAACTGGGGATGGTGTGGACCGGCCATCGCCGAGACGGCCAACTGCAAGCAACGCAACGGCATAACCGCTCCCCAAGACTCATTGGCCAACGCCATCAGGCGGTCGGAAGCGTACATCGACCTCAACCGGCGAATCCTCGCGCCCTTGGGAAAGCCCATCGTGTTGGAGGAATATGGGTATCCGCGCGACAACTACGACATACGGCCCGGCACACCCGTAACGGCCCGCAAGGCCTACTACCGCTTTATCGCCACCCTGCCCTTGGCCGGCAAGAACTTCTGGGGATGGGCCGGGGAGGCTCGACCACCCCACGACCGTTGGCAGCGATGGGATGCTTACACCGCCGACCCCGCCCAAGAGGAGCAAGGACTATACTCGGTGTTCGATTGCGACGAATAACCACATTCCTTATTCCTTCGTCTGTCGGGGCGCCTCATACTGCCCATTCACCTTGATGGGCTCAAGGTGGATGTTTATGATGGTGCCCTCACCAAAGTGGGTCCTTAGCCGGCGTTCTATGTGGGTGGCATGCTCATGCGCCTCATAGAGCGACAAGGAACCGGGCATGCGTATATGCATCTCGACGGCGATGTTGTTGCCAATGCGACGGGTGCGAAGGTTGTGCACTTCACGCACGCCCTCCTCCTCATTGGCGATACTCACGATCTCGTTCTCCTCCGCCTCGGGCAGGCTGGCGTCGGTAAGCTCCTTCACCGACTGCATCACCAATGCCCAAGCGGCCTTGATGATGAAGGCGCTCACCACGATGGCGGCAAGCGGATCGAGCACGGCCCAGCGCTCACCCAACAAGATGGCGCCACCTATGCCCACCATGGTGCCGACGCTCGACAAGGCGTCGCTCCGATGGTGCCAGGCATTGGCCACCACGGCCTCAGAATGACACTTGCGACCGACGCGCACCGTGAACTGGTAGGCCCACTCTTTCAGGGCGATGCTCGCTATGGCGGCAACCAAGGCCACCACGCCTGGCTGCTGCAACTGCACGCCACAGATGGCCTGATAGGTCTTGACCACGCCCGAATAGCAAATCATCAAGCCCACCACCAGGAGCGACAATCCGATGATGGCCGTGGCCAACGTCTCGTACTTGCCGTGCCCGTAATCGTGGTCCTCGTCCTGCGGTTTACTTCCCAACTTCACAAACACCAACACCACCACATCGGTGGCGAAATCGGTGAGCGAATGGATGGCGTCGGCGATCATGGCCGCCGAATGGCCTAAGATGCCCGCGGCAAACTTCAGCGCGAGCAACGCCACATTGATGACACTACCAGCCAAGGTTACCTTATAAACCTCTCTCACGCGGTCGGAGCCATCGGCTTTTCTTTCGTTCTTGTTCGTCATTTTAAACCTCCTAAAGAAGCGATCGGCTTCTTTCATCCTACTGAATTACAATCTGTTATAAATCTACATTCCCCATCGACCATGCTATGTTAAGGATTGAAATGCTGGATGAGCCCAACAAATCTTTCGCTTTGGCCTGAGGACCGATTGGGGGTTGGAAAATGTACTCTATGAAAAAATCCCGCAGGTCGGCAACTACTTGCTGACTTGCGAGATTGTTCGGTTGACGGCCGTTTGCCGCTTTCACACCTTATAATATAGAGTGCTTATTTCTTAGCCTTGTCGGCGGTAGCCTTACCCTTGTAAGCCTTGTTCAAGCCAGCCACCACCTCGTTGGTGATGTCGTAGGCCTTGTCGGCATAGAGCAGGTTGTCGCCTTGCTTCGAGAAGATGAGGCTATACTTCTTGTCCTTGTTGTAGAAAGCCAAGTAGTGCTGCAACGAGTCGTGCAGAGCCTTGTTGAAGTTATCGGTCTCGGTCTGGAACTCGGCGCTCAAACGCTGGTTGAGCACCTGCAGGTCGTTGTTCTGCTTCTGCAAGCCAGCCTGGATGGCCTCTGCCTGCTCGCGGGTATATGCGTTCTGCTGAATCTTCTGCTGGAAGTTGGCGGCTGCGGCCTGCAGCTGCTGCTGCTTGGTAGCCAATGTCTTCTGGATGTTGTTACCCTTGGTCTCCAAGATCTTGCTATACTCCTTGCAGAACTTATACTGCGTCATGATGGAGTCGACCTCCACGTAAGCAATCTTGGCGCACTCGCCCGACTTCTGGGCAGAGGCGGGAGTCTTGTCGTCCATCTTAGGACTGCTCTTGTCGCATGAGACAAGACCCATCGTTGTCGCAGCTGCAAGAGCCACGGAAAGAATGATGTTCTTCTTCATTTCTCAATTATGTAGTTTTGTTATTATTCACGGGGTTACGAAAGCAACGGCTTCTTCGACTGAGCCTCTCTGTCTTGGTCGAGCACACAGTGGATGCCACGATCTTTCATGGCCTGACTATCGTGGATGTGTTGCGACTCGAAACGGCCATTCTTCTTAAAAATAACCTTTACGGACAACAACCCAACGGCAATAGCAATAATTAACACGCTTAATAGCAAAGTTTCAGTCATTTTTGTTACTTTTGCAGTGCAAGATGCACAATAATATTGCAAAGTTAAGGCAAAAAGTGGAAAGTGCAAAGAAAAATTTGATAAACCTTTATAAAAACAAGCATTATGGCAGAATTGAAACCTGCTCGTGTTTTCGAGCAATTTGCTAAAATCAATCAGATCCCTCGCCCCTCAAAGCATGAGGACGCGATGATTGCTTACCTGAAGAAGTTCGGAGAGGATCACGGACTGGAGACATTGGTCGACGAGACTGGCAACGTACTCATACGCAAGCCCGGCACCAAGGGCCACGAGGATCGCCAAACCACCATTCTGCAAAGTCACATGGACATGGTGTGCGACAAGCTCGTCGACGTGGACATCGACTTCCACAAAGACCCCATCCAGACATACGTTGATGGCGAGTGGATGCGCGCCAAGGGCACCACGCTGGGTGCCGACGACGGCATTGGATGCGCCATTGAGCTGGCCCTGCTCGACGCCGACGACATTGAGCACGGTCCCATCGAGTGTGTGTTCACACGCGACGAGGAGACGGGACTGACAGGCGCCTTCGGCATGAAGGGTGGCTTCATGACTGGCAACTATCTCATCAACCTCGACTCTGAGGACGAGGGCCAGATCTTCGTATCGTGCGCTGGCGGCATCAACACATCTGCCAATTTCACCTTCACACGCGAAGAGGCTCCCAAGGGCTACTTCTTCATGGAGGGTACGCTGAAAGGCCTCAATGGTGGCCACTCGGGCGACGACATCGACAAGAAGCGCGCCAACGCCATCAAGATTCTGTGCCGTTTCCTCTACATGGAGCAAGAGAAGATGGATCTTCGTCTGGCCCAGTGGAACTCGGGCAAGATGCACAACGCCATCCCGCGTGACGGAAAGATCATCTTCGCCGTGCCCGCCGACAAAAAGGAAGAGGTGAAGGCTGACTGGAACATCTTCCAGAAAGACGTGGAGGACGAGTTCCACGTAACCGACGGCAACATGGTGTGGTCGCTCGGTAGCGCCGACGCCCAAACCGTTATGCCAAAGAACGTGAGCGTGAACCTCATCCGCGCCATCCAGGCTGTTGACAACGGCGTGCTCGCCATGTGCCAGGACGAGGCTTTGGCCAAGATGGTGGAAACATCGAGCAACATAGCAAGCGTGCAGAGCGAGGAGGAGAAGGTCATCATTGTGAGCAGCCAGCGCTCTAACGTGATGAGCAACCTCACCAACATGGCCAACTCGGTGAAGGCCACCTTCCAACTGGCTGGCGCTGAGGTGATACAGAACGATGGCTATCCCGCATGGAAGATGAACCCCAACTCGAAGTTGGTGGAAGTTACCGTGGCAGCTTACAAGAAGCTCTTCGGAAAAGCCCCCATCGTGAAGGGCATACACGCCGGACTGGAGTGTGGCCTGTTCTCGGAAAAGTATCCGCACCTCGACATGGTGTCGTTCGGTCCTACGCTCCGCAACGTTCACACCCCCGACGAGTGCTTGTACATCCCAACCGTTCAGATGGTTTGGGACCACATGCTTGAGATTCTGAAGAACATTCCTGCAAAGGCATGAGAAAATCATTCATAACCATGATGGCTCTGTTCGCCACCCTCTTCACAGGGTGCGGACAGAGTCATGATGCAAAGAACATGGTCGAGGAGTTTATGACCACGCAAATGGGCATCAACGATTATGATGTCGTACAGTGGGGTCGTCTCGACTCCACTTTCTTCGTTTCCGACTCCATGGTGCAGGTCATGCGCAAAAACGCATCGAACAAGGTAAAAGGGCAAGAGGCTTACGCCAAGCCGTCGCAGAAGTTGCTCTTCCTCAACGTGAGATATGCCATCGGCAACGACACCATCAAGCAAACTTTCTACCTCAACGACAAGTTGACAGGCATCGTCTCGTATAAGGAAAACTAAAACCTGCCGTAAGTGAATGCCTGTTGTTAGAGAAGGGCGTGCCAAAGGCCAGAGAACGGGACATCTGCAGTCAAACCAGAGAACACCTAAGGCATGAGAAAGAGGCATCAGCCCTCAGGCGAGGAAGACGCATCTATCCGATCCCAAGAATTCCTCCCTACAATAAAATAAGGTAAAGGATCATTGTAAATGAAGGAGCATTATAAATTAGGTCGCGGACCTTTATGATAAGGTAAAGGGCCATGATCCCCACGATTGGTTTGGGATTATCGCCTTGTCATCATAAGCCCATCGTCAAGACAACGATTCATTTTACGAATATTCATCAACCCACTTGGGATGCCGCCCTAAAAAAGGAAATCCCCCAATCCACAGTATCACTACTCTGATTGGGGGTTCTTTAACCTTTTAAAAACTAACCTTAACCTATTGAAATGAATCTATGCTGCAAAATTATAGCATTTCGCCGAACTACCTGTCAAATATTCCGTAAATTTTCAAAAAATCTTTGGCAAACGGCTTTTCTTTGTCCTCTATTTGCCGATTATGGCACGGCTTTTGCAACTATCCATACAAAAAACGAATTAAAACAACCATTATCATGCAAAAAGGTAATATCGGGGTTACGACCGAGAACATTTTCCCCGTCATCAAAAAGTTTCTCTATTCAGACCATGAGATTTTTCTCCGTGAGATGATCAGCAACGCCGTCGACGCCACGCAGAAGCTGAAGACCTTGGCACAAAAGGGCGACTTCAAGGGCGAGTTGGGCGACCTGACCATCCATGTGTCGTTCGACCCCGAGGCCAAGACGCTTACCATCAGCGACCGTGGTATCGGCATGACGGCTGAGGAGATCGATAAATACATCAACCAAATTGCATTCTCGGGCGTAACCGACTTCCTCGACAAATACAAAGATGAGGCCAATGCCATCATCGGCCACTTCGGACTGGGCTTCTACTCATCATTCATGGTGAGCGACCAGGTGGAGATCGTAACCAAGAGCTACCAGGAGGGCGCCAAGGCCATCAGATGGAGCTGCGACGGCTCGCCTTCGTTCACCATCGACGACGCCGAGAAGGCCGACCGTGGTTCCGACATCATCCTCCACATCTCCGACGATTGCAAGGAGTTTTTGGAGAAAGCACGCATCGAGCAGTTGCTCAACAAGTATTGTAAGTTTATGCCCGTGCCCGTGGCCTTCGGCAAGAAGACCGAGTGGAAGGATGGCAAGCAGGTCGACACCGACCAGGACAACATTATAAATAATGTGGAGCCGTTGTGGACCAAGGCCCCATCATCGCTGAAGGATGAGGATTACAAGAACTTCTATCGCACCCTCTACCCCATGCAGGACGAGCCTTTGTTCTGGATTCACCTCAACGTGGACTTCCCATTCCACCTCACAGGTATCCTCTACTTCCCACGCACGCATAGCAACATCGACTTGCAACGCAACAAGATTCAGCTCTATTGCAACCAGGTGTTTGTCACCGATCAGGTGGAAGGCATCGTGCCCGACTTCCTGACGTTGCTCCATGGTGTGATCGATTCTCCCGACATCCCGCTCAACGTGAGCCGCAGCTACCTGCAGAGCGACGCCAACGTGAAGAAGATCTCCACCTATATCACAAAGAAGGTGTCAGACCGTTTGCAGCAGACCTTCAAGGACGACCGCAAGGACTTCGAGGACAAGTGGAACGACCTGAAGATCTTCATCAACTACGGCATGCTCACCCAGGACGACTTCTATGAGCGCGCCAAGGAGTTTGCCTTGTTTAAGGACGTCGACGGCAAGTGCTTCACCTTCGAGGAGTACAAGACCCTCATCAAGGACAACCAGACCGACAAGAACGGCGAGCTCGTCTACCTCTACGCCACCAACAAGGACGACCAGTACTCATACATCAAGTCGGCTCAGGACAAGGGCTATAGTGTGCTCCTGCTCGATGGCCAGCTTGACGTGCCCATGGTGTCGATGTTGGAGAACAAGTTTGAGAAGAGCCATTTTGCCCGTGTCGACGCCGACATCATCGACCGCCTCATCGTCAAGGACGACAAGAAGGAGTCTGCCATTACTGGCGACGACCGCGACAATCTGTCAGAGGTGTTCCGCTCACAGATGCCACAAATGGACAAGGCCCAGTTTAACGTAGACGTGGAGTCGCTTGGCGAGAACGCCCAACCGGTAGTCATCACCGAGAGCGAATACATGCGCCGTATGAAGGAGATGAGCCACTTCCAGCCCGGCATGAGCTTCTATGGCCAGATGCCCGACACCTACACCATCGTGCTCAACGCCGACCACAAGTTGGTGAAGGAGGTGCTCGACGACACCAACAAGACGACCGCCGAGGCCCTGAAGCCTGTGGTGAGCGAACTGAAGGGATTGTCGGCCCGACTGGCCGCACTCCACCAATCACAGAACGGCAAGAAGCCCGAGGATCTGACACAGGAGGAGAAAGACGACGTGCAGAACACGCAGAAGGCCATCAGCGAGCAGCACACCAAGAAGAACCAAATCCTCGGCGACTACGCCAAGGGCAACAACATCGTGCACCAACTCATCGACTTGGCATTGCTGCAAAACGGCATGCTGAAAGGCGAGGCGCTCGATAAGTTCCTGAAGCGTTCAGTCGACATGATCAAATGACACGAAAAGAACGCTACGAGCGCATACTCGACACCTTTAGGGTGACGCAACCCCATGTGACGACAGAGCTGCTGTTTGCTTCGGCATTCCAGCTGCTCGTCGCCACGGTGTTGTCGGCCCAATGTACCGACAAGCGCGTCAACCAAGTGACGCCCGACCTTTTCAGCCATTATCCGGATGCGCGCAGTATGGCGCAAGCCGAGCCCGACGATGTGCTGGAGTATATACGGTCGGTGAGCTACCCCAACGCCAAGGCGCGCCACCTGGTGGCCATGGCACGGGCGCTGGTAGCCGACCATGCGGGCGAGGTGCCCGAGAGCCACAACGAGTTGGTAAAGTTGCCGGGCGTGGGCCAAAAGACCGCCAATGTGGTTGAGGCCGTATGGTTCGGACATGCCACGATGGCAGTCGACACGCATGTGTTCCGCGTAGCCCACCGGTTGGGACTGGTGCCCAAGGAGGCCACCACCCCGCTGAAGGTGGAGCAATACCTCATGCGCCACATACCCCAAGAGGACATTCCCAACGCCCACCATTGGCTATTGCTCCATGGACGCTACGTCTGCAAGAGCGCCAAGCCGCTCTGCGCCGATTGCCCGTTCGACGGTTTCTGCCCCAAATTGTTGAAAGACAGCAAGCTCTAAGGGCAAAGCCCCAAGGCATGCCAACCCATCATCCGAAACGACACCAATGTCATGAACACAACCCTCATATTAGACTTCCTGCAAAAGATTGCAGAAAACAACAACACCACGTGGTTCCACGAGCACAAGGCCGAATATCAACAAGCCAAGGCCGAGTTTGAGCAAGGAGTGAAAGAGGCCATCCAAACCATTGCAACCTTCGACCCCACCATTGCCCACCTCACGCCCAAGGACTGTTGCTACCGTTTCAACCGCGACATCCGCTTCTCGCCCGACAAGAGCCCTTACAAGCGACATTTTGGCGCTTACATCTCAGCCCATGGCAAGAAAGGACTGCACGGAGGCTACTACATCCATGTGCGCCCAGGCCATTGTGTGCTGGCAACGGGTGTGTATTGGCTTCCCACCAACATCCTAACCGCCGTGCGCAACGAGATCATGGGCAACATCGACGAGTGGCAAGCGTGCGTGGAGAACCCCACTTTCGTAGAAACCTACGGAAGGGTGAACGAGGGATTTTGGGAAGACGACGACTACATGTCGGAGAAAGGGTTTGGCATCACTCACTTGAAAAAGGCACCACGCGACTTCCCCGCCGACTACGAGCACATCGATTATTTGAAGATGAAAGACTATTGTTGTTGGCAAACTGTGGGCGACAATTTCTTCAGCCAGCCCGATTGGACGAAGAAAATGGCCCACCTGTTTCGTGTGGCAAAACCCATGATGGACTTCACCAATAGCGTCATCGACGACTATGAATAGCGCTTCCAAGGCCCCAAAAAGGGCGAAAAAGCGTAAAAAACGCACTTTTCCTTAAAAAAGTTGCCAAAACGTTTGGAGGTTACAACAAATAGTCGTACCTTTGCAACCGCTTAAACAAAGAGGTTCCGTAGCTCAACTGAATAGAGCATCTGACTACGGATCAGAAGGTTACAGGTTTGAATCCTGTCGGAGTCACTTTTCATAAATTTGCGTCCATAATTTTAAGGTTTGGCTCCGTAGCTCAACTGAATAGAGCATCTGACTACGGATCAGAAGGTTACAGGTTTGAATCCTGTCGGAGTCACAACAGAGCTAAAGAGAACTTTACTTTATGTAGAGTTCTCTTTTTTGTTTGCCCTATCCGCAACAAGCCCATGCTCTCATTCAACCCCAATCGGTCAATGGATTTCCGCACGCATCATGCGTAACTTTTCCTTGGCGAAAGCCTGCATATCCACGGCCACATCGTCTTCGTCGACAATCTCAACACCGGTCATCGTCTCGATAACGTCTTCCATCGACACCACGCCACGAAAGCAACCGTATTCGTCAACAATGACGGAAATGTGCTCGCGCTTCTCCAACATCTTCTCCCATAGTTGGTACACCGAATCGCTCTCATTGAAAGAGAGTATCGGACGCATCAGGTCTGAGAGCTTGGTATCGAACTTGTCGTCCGACAACGCTTTCAGCACAACATCCTTCAGCACATAGCCAATGATGCACTCCTTGTTTTTCTCATAAACCGGGATGCGTGAGAAATTCCAAGTTTGCTGCTCGTAGAACGCCTTGACGGTTAGGTTCACATAAGCCGACTCCACCACAATGGAGGGCGTCATCACCTCTCGGGCCTTGACACCCGCCAGACGAATGCAGCTTTTGATGATCTTGCTTTCCGATTCGCGGAAGATGCCCTCCGAGGCGCCCACATCGACCATGGCCGACACCTCCTCACGGCTCACCGAAGCCTGCTGCCCCTTCGGACTGAACACACGCGTGATGAGCTCGGAGAGCAGCACCAACGGATAGGTGATGAAAATAAGCACACGGATAATCTTGGTGGATGGCATGGCGAGCGAACGCCAATATGAGGCGCCAATGGTCTTCGGGATGATTTCGGAGAGAACCAAAATCAATAGCGTTAGAATGGCCGATATGAGCCCGAAATATTCCTCGCCAAAGAGTTTGATCGACTCTGCGCCCACACCCGCCGACCCAATGGTGTGCGCAATGGTGTTGAGGGGAAGGATGGCTCCCACCGGACGGTCTACGTTGTTCTTAGATTGCTTCATCAACGGGGCGGCCTTGTAGCCTTGGCTCTCCTTCATCGTGATGAACGACATGGGAGTGGATAGGAGGACCGCCTCAAGGACGGAACATAAAAAGGATAGTGACAGAGCACCTAAAAAGTATAAAATGATTAAGCCCATTAAATGTCTGTCTCGTTAATAATAAGTTGTCTGTAGGGGGATGCAGCCCACTTACTATAAACGAAGAGCCTTATGGTATATGAACAATTGGTATATCATTTGCGAGACAAAGATACATGTTTTGTTATAATTTCACTATTATCACCCTCATATATTGCAATTCTTTAACTAAAAACATCCTGTTATTCACATTGTTTTCGCTAAGCCAAACGAGCGAGCATGTGGGCACAAGGCCATCTGCCGTTTGTCGGCGAGGCTATGCCGAGATTCGTGGGCAAATAGGTCACCCTACTCACCCATGCTTGGAAAAGAAACATGATGGGGTCGATCACGACGGGTGTCATCCGCTACATGGCGCTCATCAGGCCATCCCCCGCCCCAGGTTTGAATCTCACCAGCAAAGGGTCGACGGGGAAGAATCGGCGGACTATCAAGATGAAACTATCGATGCGTGCCATTGGATTGTTGGGATTGTTCTGAAAAAAACGTGCGCACTTTTTATGTGAAATAGACGAGGAAAATCCTGTATTTGCAAGATTTTGCTTCAAACAACGGAGCCTGATTTCAACGTTAGGCATGTTTCGAGTTGCGCCTGGGCATGTATCGAGCCTCGATCGGGCATGTTTCGTGCCTCAAAAGGCCATGTTTCGCGCCTCGGTTAGGCATGTTTCGCAACGTTGAAAGTTGTTTCCGAAACGCCGAGCGAAGCATCGTTGCGATAAACCTCTGATTGATAAGCAATTACAAAAACTCGTCAAGAATCTCATATTTGCGCCCAACATTTTTCTCGTTTAAAAGAAACGTGTAGTTTTCGGTATAGATTGTTTCGATTTTTGAGTCACGATTACGCCCTCGACAAATCCTTGTCGCCCCTCCCACAGCTATCTATCCCCGCGTTCGTTAAACCTCAATCGGTCATTAGATTAGGGTTTAACGATTGCCATTAGTATATTCAACATGTTGTTGCGCAACTGCTCGCTACGGCCAAGCGCAGGCCCACCATCAGGCATGTCAACAACCAATTCTCTTGCGCCACCGGAGTGACAAAGCGTATCGACAAGCCCGACGAAGATGGCAAGACCGTGCATAGAGGTAGGAGGTGTTGCGACAAACCAAGAAACAAGAATTAACAAAAAAAACGCTTCGGTTTTCAAATAATGTGTACCTTTGCATGAGAAAAAAACGGAAGCATGAAGACACAACTCGATGTACACACCCACACCGTGGCTTCGGGCCACGCATACAGCACCATCCAGGAGATGGCCACAGCAGCAGCCCACATGGGACTGAAGATACTCGGCATCACAGAGCATGGACCCAGCATACCCGGCACGTGCCAACCCATCTATTTCCGGAACATGCATTGCGTGCCACGCGAGATGTATGGCGTGAAGCTGATGATGGGAGCGGAACTCAACATTCTCAACACCCAGGGAGAGATAGACCTCGACGAGAGCGACCTGCGCACACTCGACCTGCGCATTGCCGGCATACACAGCTTGTGCTGGCAGGGAGGAACAAAGGAGGAAAACACAGCGGGCGTGATACAAGCCATGCGCAACCCCTACGTGCAAATCATCAGCCATCCGGGCGACGGCACGGCGTTGCTCGACTTCGAGCAACTGGTGCTGGCGTCGAAGGAGACCCACACGTTGCTCGAGATCAACAACCACTCGTTGGCGCCCGCCCGCCACAAGACCGTGGCGCGCCCCAACAACCTCGAACTGCTCCAACTGGCCAAGAAGCATCAGGTGCCCGTAATTCTCGGAAGCGACGCCCACATATCGATGATGATAGCGCAGTATGACAAAATCATGCCATTGGTAGAAGAAGCCGAGATGCCCGACGAGCTCATCATGAACTACAGCACCAAGCGGTTTCTGGATTACCTGAAACCCATGCCCCAATAGCCACGCATCGACATGCTCAGGTGCCGCACCTTGGTATAAACCATAGCGGCAACCACCCCACTCCACAAACAATCCGAGCGCCGATTTGGAAATAAATCAAAATAAAATAGTAAAGTGCTTTGCAAATATCAACAGAATAATATATCTTTGCAGCAAATTGAGCTCCTTAAAGGCGCATAACATAAAGAAAACACACCATGCCAGAAATATCCGTACGCGGCTTGGAAATGCCCGAGTCACCCATTAGAAAGCTTGCCCCCCTGGCGCTTGCTGCCAAGGAGCGTGGCATAAAGGTTTATCACCTCAACATCGGACAGCCCGACCTGCCCACGCCGCAATGCGGCCTCGACGCGCTGAAGCACATCGACCGCAAGGTGCTGGAATACAGTCCGTCGCAAGGCTACCTGAGTTATCGAAAGAAACTGGTGGACTTCTATGCCAAGTACGATATCCATGTGTCGGCCGACGACATCATCATCACCACAGGAGGCTCAGAGGCCGTGTTGTTTGCCTTCATGAGTTGCCTCAACCCAGGCGACGAAATCATCGTGCCCGAGCCCGCTTACGCCAACTACATGACGTTTGCCGTGTCGGCCGGAGCAAAGATTCGCACCATCGCCACATCCATCGAGGAAGGATTCGCCTTGCCGAAGGTGGAGAAATTCAACGAGCTCATCAATGAAAGAACACGCGGAATACTCATCTGCAACCCCAACAACCCCACGGGGTACCTCTACACACGCCGCGAGATGAACCAGATACGCGACCTGGTAAAGGAGCACGACCTGTATCTCTTCTCCGACGAGGTTTACCGCGAATACATCTATACTGGTTCGCCCTATATCAGCGCCATGCACCTCAAGGGCATTGAGGACAACGTGATTCTCATCGACTCCGTGTCGAAGCGCTACTCGGAATGTGGAATCCGCATCGGCGCATTGATCACCAAGAACGAAGAGGTGAAAAAGGCTGTGATGAAATTCTGCCAAGCTCGCCTCTCGCCACCTCTCATCGGACAGATTGTGGCCGAGGCATCGCTCGACGCTCCCGAGGAGTATTATCGCGACGTTTACGACGAGTATGTGGAGCGACGCAAGTGTCTTATCGACGGCCTCAACCGCATTCCAGGAGTCTACTCACCCATTCCCATGGGCGCATTCTACACGGTGGCCCAGCTCCCCGTCGACGATGCCGACAAGTTCTGCAAATGGTGCCTCGAAGAGTTCAACTATGAGGGCGAGACCGTCATGATGGCTCCTGCAGCCGGTTTCTACACCACACCGGGCGCAGGCGTCGACCAAGTGCGCATTGCCTACGTGCTGAAGAAAGACGACTTGGAGCGCGCCCTGTTCATCCTCAGAAAAGCATTGGAGGCATACCCTGGTAGAAAATGAATTTTTCCTTCTTTATCGCCCACAAACTTTATAAGGACAAAGGCGGAAGGCAACACGTCTCCCGCCCTGCCATAACTATTGCCACAGCCGGTGTGGCAATAGGATTGGTCGTGATGCTCCTTTCGGTTTTTGTGGTGCTCGGCTTTAAGCATACCATCCGCGACAAGGTGATTGGCTTTGGTTCACACATCCAGGTAACCAACTTCATGACCCAAATGTCGTCGGACCAGGCGCCCATCGCCATGAACGACTCCATGATAAAGGTCATTGGAGGCATAGAGGGCGTGAAGCACGTGGAGCGATTTGCCTACAAGCAAGGCATCCTCAAGACCGATAGCGACTTCCTGGGAGTGATGTTCGAAGGCGTTGCGCAAGAATACGACACCACGTTCATCCACCAGAACATGGTAGCGGGATCCATTCCCAAATTCTCCGACAGCCAGTCGGGCAACCACATACTGATCTCACAGAACATCGCCGACAAGCTCAAGGTGAATGCTGGCGACCGAATCTTCGCCTATTTCATCGATGAGAACGGGGTGCGCATGAGGCGGTTCACCATACAAGGCATCTACCAAACCAATCTCTCGCAGTACGACCAGGTGATGTGTTTCGCCGACCTCTACACCACCGTCAAGCTCAACGCATGGCAGCCCGACCAGGTGTCGGGAGCGGCCATCACCGTGAACGACTTCAAGCAACTGGACGAAGTGGAGAGCCGGTTTGTAGAAAAAATTAACCGAACGGAGGACCGCTATGGTGAAACCTACGCTACACAGACCATCAGAGACATCAATCCGCAGATCTTCTCATGGCTCGACTTGCTCGACATGAACGTGTGGATCATCCTCGTACTGATGGTGTCGGTGGCTGGCGTGACCATGATCTCAGGACTGCTCATCATCATCCTCGAGCGCACCACCATGATAGGCGTGCTCAAGGCATTGGGAACGCGCAACAAAACCATACGCCACATCTTCCTGTGGTTTGCCGCATTCATCATCGGAAGGGCGCTCCTCATCGGCAACGCCATCGCCCTCGGCATGGCATTGCTCCAGCAATGGACGGGGATCATCAAGCTCGACCCGGCAACCTATTACGTTAGCACCGTGCCTGTGGAAATCAACATCCCGCTACTCATCATCCTGAACGTAGCCACTTTGCTCATCAGCCTGTTTGTGCTTATAGCACCCAGCTATCTCATTTCGCACATCCACCCAGCCAAGAGCATGAGGTACGAATAAGCCACTAAACCATCACGGACAAGCCATAACATAATAAGGCAAAACACAACTTGCACGCTCCGAAAGAGTGTGCAAGTTACATAAATGATACATTTTAACGAAAAATACTGCACATGAATTTTGGAAATGTGCATAATTGGTTGTACCTTTGCACACAAAATTTCTATTTGTGCAATGGACAAAGCATCCAGTTTTAATTTGCTTCTAGAACAAGCCATCATCAAGAATTGGGAGAAAGACGCCCTGACCGACTACAAGGGTGCCACACTCCAATATCATGATGTGGCACGAAAGATAGAGAAACTCCACATTATGTTTGAGAGTTCAGGAGTCTGCAAGGGCGACAAAATCGCGCTTTGCGGACGCAACAGCTCATCATGGGCATGCGCCTTCTTAGCCATCGTGACGTATGGCGCCACCGTCGTGCCCGTGCAGCATGAGTTTAAGCCTGAACAGGTTTACAACGTGGTGAACCACTCAGAGTCGAAGTTGCTCTTCGTGGGCGACGTGGTAAGCACCACACTCGACTATAACATGATGCCCAACTTGGAGGGAGTGATCTATATTCCCGATTATTCACTTGTGGTAAGCAACTCGGAGAAGTTGACTTACGCGCGAGAGCACCTCAACGAGATGTTCGGACACAAGTATCCCAAGTATTTCCGCAAGGAGCACGTCAAGTATCATAAGGACCAGCCCGAAGAGCTGATCATGATCAACTACACCAGTGGCACAACAGGTTTCTCAAAGGGAGTGATGCTCCCCTACCGATCGGTTTGGAGCAACATCGACTTCCTGATCGATGAGTTGGGCAGCAAACTGCCCGCCAACTCGCGCGTGCTCGACATCCTCCCCATGGCTCACATGTACGGATTGGTGTGCGAGTTCCTGCTCCAGTTTGTTTTGGGAAACCACCTCTTCTTCCTCACACGCTTACCGAGCCCCACGGTTATCCAGGAGGCCTTCATCGAAATTCGCCCCGACGTCATCATCTCGGTGCCTCTCATCGTGGAGAAAATTGTAAGGAAACTGGTGTTCCCCAAGCTCAACAACAACCGTGTGAAGCTCCTCATGAAGATGCCGGGCATCAACAAGAAGGTGAAAGAACACATGCTGAAGACCGTCATGGATGTGTTTGGAGGCAAGGCGTTCGAGGTCGTTGTGGGTGGAGCCGGACTGAACCGCGAGGTGGAGGAATTCCTCACAAGCATCCATTTCCCCATCACCATGGGATACGGAACGACAGAGACAGGACCGCTCATCACCTTCTCCAACTACGACAATTTCGTGGGAGGATCGTGCGGAACGCCCGTGAAGCACATGGAAGTGAGAATTGCCAGCAACGACCCAGAGAACGAGGCCGGAGAGATCATTACGCGCGGACTGAACGTCATGAAGGGATACTACAAGAACGAGCAGGCCACACAAGCCGTGATCGACGAGAACGGATGGTTCCACACAGGCGACCTCGCCAAGATGTCGAAAGACGGACACGTCTTCATCCTGGGACGCATCAAGAACATGCTGCTCGGCTCCAACGGACAAAACGTGTATCCAGAAGAGATAGAAGACAAGCTCAACTCCATGGCCATGGTCAACGAGAGTCTCATCATCCAAAAGGGCGACAAGCTTGTGGGATTGGTTCATCCCGACATGCACGAAGCCGAGTCGCTCGGATTCACCGAGGACGACCTGAGAAATATCATGGAGCAGAACCGAAAGGAACTAAACAACTTGTTGCCTAGCTTCTGCAAAATCAGCGAGATACGACTCCAAGCTGAGGAGTTTGAGAAAACACCCAAGAAATCCATCAAACGATACCTCTACAAAGAGGCATAACAACCAATACCAAGATCATGGAACAGATCCCCAGTTTTAACGAGCTCATCGAAAAGAGCATCATTGACCATTGGCACAAAGACGCGCTAACCGACTTTAAGGGTGCGGTTCTACAATACCACGACGTAGCCCGCAAGATCGCCAAGTTGCACATCATGTTTGAAAGTTCGGGCGTGAAACGAGGCGACAAAGTTGCGCTCTGCGGACGAAACAGCTCGGCATGGGCGTGCGCTTTCCTGGCCACACTCACCTATGGGGCGGTGGCCGTGCCCATCCTGCATGAGTTCACGGCAGACCAAATCCACAACATCGTCAATCACTCGGACGCCAAACTGTTGTTCGTGGGCGACGTGGTGGCCACACAGATCGACACTACCAAGATGCCCCATCTTGAAGGTGTTATTTACATTCCCGACTATTCGCTTGTGCTCTCGCGCACCGACAAATTGACGTATGCACGCGAACACCTCAACGAGATGTTTGGACACAAATACCCCAAGTATTTCCGTCAGGAGCACATCAGTTACTATAAGGAGCAAAGCCCCGACGAACTGGCACTCATCAACTACACCAGCGGCACAACGGGATTCTCGAAAGGTGTGATGGTTCCCTACCGCGCCTTGTGGAGCAATGCCGACTTTGCCGAACACGTATTAGGCAACAAGATCAAGGTTGGCGACAATATCATTTCCATCTTGCCTATGGCTCACATGTATGGTATGTCGTTCGAGTTCCTCTTTGAGTTCATCAAGGGATGCCACATCTTCTTCCTGACACGCATTCCTTCCCCCGCCATCATCGCAGCAGCTTTTGCCGAGGTGAAGCCACGCGTCATCATCTCGGTACCCCTCATCATCGAGAAGATCATCAAGAAGAAGGTGTTCCCGAAGATCCAGGATCCCAAGATGCGTCTCTTGATGAAGATGCCGGGCATCAACAGGAAGGTTTACGAGAAAATTTGCACGCAAGTAACCCAAGCCTTCGGAGGCAACTTCTACGAGATCATCATCGGCGGCGCCGCGTTCAACCAAGAGGTGGAAGCCTTCCTGCACCAGATTCATTTCCACTACACAGTGGGCTATGGAGCTACGGAGTGTGCACCGATCATCTGCTACGCCGACTACCAAGAATTTGTTCCAGGCTCATGCGGAAAGGCAGCCCTGCACATGCAGGTGCGTATTGACAGTTCAGATCCGCAGAACGTCCCTGGCGAAATCTTATGCAAGGGCCCCAACGTCATGTTGGGATACTATAAGAACGAGGAGGCCACTGCCGCTTCTATCGACAAGGAGGGATGGTTCCACACGGGCGACCTCGGCACGATGGACGCCAACGGCAACGTATTCATCAAGGGCCGCTCGAAGAACATGCTGTTAGGTTCTAACGGACAGAACATCTACCCAGAGGAGATAGAGGACAAGCTCAACTCCATGACTATGGTGGTTGAGAGCGTGGTGATCCAAGAAGGCGACAAACTCGTGGGACTGGTTTACCCCGACTTTGAGGAAGCCAAGCAAATGGGCTTCAACGACACCGACCTGGAAAACATCATGGAGGAGAACCGCAAGCAGCTCAATACGATTCTGCCCCACTATTGCAACCTGTCGGCCATCCGCCTGCACAACGAAGAGTTTGAAAAGACCCCGAAGCGTTCCATCAAGCGATTCCTCTACACAAAATAAGGCAGCAACAGCATAACGACATTATAAGAATCCCGCAAGATTGGAAGTATCAACTTCTCATCTTGCGGGATTTGTTTTTATTCTACAATCATCAACCCAAACCTCCGTTGGCATTTTGGCCATCGGTGATGGGAAACGACAAAACCTTACGCCCTGCTCTCCAACTGGCGGTCGAGTTCCTGAATGCCCTTGGCAGTACACAGCCCACGTATGAACAACATGACAACGTTGCGGAAGATGTCTTGCAAACTGTAAGTGTTATAGAGTTTGCTTTCCATTACGTTTTGCATCACGTTATTGCCCAACAGACTGATCAACTCATAATTGAAGTCATTACGGAAATAACCTTCCAGCACACCACGTTTGAAGAAATCCTTGCTATGAGCCTTATGCTCCTTGTTGACTTGCTCCAAGAACGACATCACGCGCGGATACTTGTGCAAATCCTCATAATAAACAGGGTTCATATCGCGCAATTCTTCCATTTGGAGACGATAAAACTCAAGGAGAATATCTATCACCTGTTTCTCGCCACTTGAGTCGAAACGCTCCAATGTGGCGTCAAACTCATGTATCCTACGCGCCACACTCTCCAAGAGCAACTGCTCTTTATTGTCATAAATCTCATAAAGAGTACGCTTGGAAATCTTCAACTTACGGGCAATGTCGTCCATTTTCACCGACTTGACGCCAATCGTCGTGAATTCGCGTGTAGCAACCTTCAATATCTGCTCACGAAGCGCTTCCCTATGTTCCGTTGTGTAGTTTGCTTGAGTCATATTACAAAGCAACTATTGGTGATGTGGATGAGATTACATCAGCTCAAGCTATCAGAAAGAATCGTTGACGAACGGGATGCACTTTCGTGAACGCATAGAATGCGCATAGAGGCAACAGGATGGTTCAATTCCGAATGGCCCATAGCCGATTATCTTCTGCAAAGATAATAAAAATAGTGAAAACTTAGGGCTGTTACTTCGTTTTTTATTAACTTTGCCGATGAGAGGTTGCAATTAGCAACAATAGAGAAAGATCTCATAGCACTCGCTTGCACCTAAACAACATCACGAACAAAGCATAAATTATAAGCAATATGGTAAAAATCACAAAAGAGGCTGCATTGGAGTATCACTTCAAAAACAGACCAGGTAAGATTGAGGTTAAGCCCACAAAACCATACCGTACCCAAACCGACTTAAGTTTGGCTTACTCACCAGGCGTTGCCTTCCCCTGTTTGGAAATACAAAACAATCCCGATGACGTTTACAAATACACCGACAAGGGAAACCTTGTGGCCGTTATCTCCAACGGTACAGCCGTGCTCGGACTCGGCGACATTGGCGCCATGAGTGGCAAGCCTGTCATGGAAGGTAAGGGATTGCTTTTCAAAATTTATGGAGGCGTCGATGTATTCGACATTGAGGTCAATGAGAAAGACCCTGTGAAATTCTGCGAGGCCGTTGAGAAGATTGCGCCAACATTCGGAGGAATCAACCTCGAAGACATCAAGGCTCCAGAGTGTTTCTATATCGAGAATCGCCTGAAGCAGACGCTCGACATCCCTGTGATGCACGACGACCAACATGGCACGGCCATCATCTCGGCCGCTGGATTGCTCAACGCACTTGAGGTGGCTGGCAAAAAGATCAGGGAAGCAAAAATCGTGGTCAACGGAGCAGGAGCTGCCGCTATCAGTTGCACCAAGTTATATTGTTCACTCGGAGCGAAGCACGAGAACATCGTGATGCTCGACTCACGTGGCGTAATCTACAAAGGCCGCGAGAACGTGAACGAGCAGAAGGCTGAATTTGCCACCAGCCGCACCGACATCCACACTCTGGAGGAGGCAGTCAAGGGCGCCGACGTATTCGTAGGATTATCGAAAGGCAATGTGCTCTCACAAGACATGGTTAGGTCAATGGCCGACCATCCCATCGTGTTCGCACTCGCCAATCCCGTCCCCGAGATTTCTTACGAAGACGCCATGGCGGCTCGTCCCGACGTACTCATGTCGACTGGGCGTTCCGACTACCCCAACCAAATCAACAATGTTATAGGATTTCCCTACATCTTCCGCGGCGCATTGGACGTGCATGCCAGAGCCATCAACGAGGAGATGAAATTGGCTGCCGTCAAGGCTATTGCCCAACTAGCCAAGATGCCCATCCCCGAAATTGTCAACGAGGTGTACCATGTTAGCGACCTACAGTTCGGACCGAAATATTTCATACCGAAACCCGTCGACCCACGCCTCATCACAGAGGTGTCGGCTGCAGTAGCCAAAGCCGCCATAGAAAGCGGCGTGGCAAGAACGCCCATCACCGATTGGGAGGCATACAAGGAACGACTGCGCCAGATGCTGGGCCAGGAGACAAAATTCACACGCACACTTCATGCCACCGCTGCCATGCACCCACAGCGCGTGGTGTTTGCCGAGGGTGGTCACCCCACCATGATGAAAGCTGCCGTAAAGGCGCTTCAAGAGGGCATATGCTCGCCCATCCTGTTGGGTAACCCCGACCGCCTCACACGCCTGGCCAACCGTTTGAAGTTGGATCTCTCTGGTGTGGAAATCATCGATATGCGCGCCGACAAGGAGCAAGGACGTCGCGCCACATACGCCAAGCATCTCTCAGAGAAACGCGCACGCCAAGGCTACACCTTCGAAGAAGCCTATGACAAGATGTACGAACGCAACTACTTTGGTATGTCAATGGTGGAGCAAGGCGATGCCGATGCGTTCATCACAGGCCTTTACACCAAATACAGCAACACGATCAAGGTGGCCAAGGAAGTGGTAGGCATCAATCCCGCCTACAATACATTTGCCACCATGCACATTCTCAATACAAAGAAGGGCATCTACTACATCGCCGACACGCTCATCAACCGTCATCCCAACGATAGTGTGCTCTACGATGTGGCTCGCTTGGCCGCACACTCCGTGTCGTTCTTCAACGACGAACCAGTGATGGCCATGATCAGCTACTCCAACTTCGGTACCGACGAAGTGGGCTCACCCGTAACCGTACACCAAGCTGTAGAGCGCTTGCAGAAGGATTATCCCGATATGGCCGTCGACGGTGAGATGCAGGTCAGCTTCGCGTTGAACAAAGAGCTCCGCGACGACAAGTATCCGTTCACACGCCTGAAAGGCAAGGATGTCAACACGCTTGTCTTCCCGAACATGAGTTCTGCCAACAGTTGTTACATGCTTCTCAAGGGATTGGATCCTGACGTGGAGGTCATTGGCCCGATCCAGATGGGTCTGAACAAGCCTATCCACTTCACCGACTTCGAGGCAAGCGTGCAGGATGTGGTAAACATCACCGCCGTGGCTGCCATCGACGCTTATGTGGAGAAACTGAAAAACAACAAGGGCGAATAAGCCATAGGGGCACCGCAACTTGATGCGGCTTTCCCCATTAACAACTCACCTATTTTCGTATGAGATGTCCATCATCCAACAGGAAGATCAAGGCATCAACCATAGAAAAATAGGTAGAAAGCATCTTTCGGGCAATGCTGTATTTTATAGCATTGCCCATTCTTTGTTTCTTATTGATGCCACATTTTCTCGCCACAGTATGGTTAAGGCAAGTATTGCTTCGCCCATTAGGCTTTATGAAAACGTCCCATTTTCAAGGAAGAATCCCAACAAAACAAACTTGATTTCAAAAGGTCAACTTCCTCCGGTAACGAGCACAACAACGCTACCAATGAAGCAAAACTCTTTGGGTAGAAAAGTGATTCAGCATCCCCCTCAAAGCCATTTTATAATAGAACGTTTTTTTAACTGAAAAAGTTTGGAACGTATGATTATAATATGTATATTTGCACGGAATTATTAAACCTAATACGAAGTATTAACCATGATCTACGTCGACATAGACACAAAAGGCACCATGCGCCTGCCTTTCTATTTGGCCATGGAGGAATATGTAGCTAGAAATATCTACAAGGGAGAAGACTGCTTCTTCATGTGGCAGGTCAATCCGACCGTCATATTCGGTCGCAACCAAGTCATCGAGGACGAGGTGAACATCGAATACTGCAAATCGCACAACATTCAGTTCTACCGCAGGAAAAGCGGTGGCGGTTGCGTCTACGCCGACATGGGAAACGTAATGCTTTCATACATCACTGGCGAGGAGAGCGTCGACAACTGCTTCGCATACTACATGGAGATGTTGACACGATCGTTCAACGCCATTGGAATTCCCGCTGAACGCAACGACCACAACGACATCATGTTGAACGGGCAAAAGATTTCGGGCAATGCCATCCTGCACATGACCGACCGCGTCATCGCTCACGGCACGCTCCTTTACGACACCAACATGGAGAACATGACCAACGCCATCACACCCAGTAAACAGAAACTGAGTCGCAATGGTGTGCAAAGCGTGCGTCAACGCATCACGCTGCTCAAGGATTTCACACCACTGTCGTTGGAGGAGATGAAGAAAAAGCTGCGCGCTACAATCTGCACATCATCAGTCAGCCTCAACGAGAAAGACATCGAGGGAATCAAAGAGATCGAAAAAGAATATCTCGAGCCAAGTTTCATCTACGGAAAATAGTTGTAAGCACCTATAATCCCTACCACCCGTACAGTCAACTACTACGACATTAAATTAACAACCATAAATAAATATCTATGAACAAACGAACTTGCCTTTACGATCGCCACGTAGCATTGGGCGCACTCGTGCAACCTTTTGGAGGCTTCGACATGCCTATCCAGTACTCGTCTATTATCGAAGAGCACAACGCCGTGCGCCAGCATTGCGGTGTATTCGATGTATCCCACATGGGTGAGACATTCATCTCTGGTGAGGACGCCGAGCGCTTCGTCAACCATATCTTCACAAACGATGTAACTGGAGCCCCCATTGGCCAAATCTTCTACGGCATGATGTGCTACCCCGACGGTGGCACCGTCGACGACTTGTTGGTCTACAAGATGGGCGAGCAACTGTATTTCCTCGTCATCAACGCTGCCAACATCGACAAAGACATGGAGTGGATCATGACGAGCGCTGAGGGATTCAACGTCAACATCGACCATTGCTCAGAGCGTTACGGCCAGTTGGCCGTGCAAGGTCCAGAGGCTGAAACCGTCATGGAGGAAGTGCTGCAAATACCCTGCAAGGACTTGGTGTTCTATACAGCTAAGACCCTCAATGTGGATGGCGTGGAAGTTATCGTCAGCCGCACGGGTTACACAGGCGAGGATGGCTTTGAGATTTACGGAAGCCACGAGTATATCGTTAACCAATGGGACAAACTCATGGAAAGCGGTCGTTGCAAACCTTGCGGACTGGGTTGCCGCGACACACTCCGCTTCGAGGTGGGTCTCCCTCTCTACGGCGACGAACTGTCACAAGACATTTCACCCGTCATGGCTGGATTTAGCATGTTCTGCAAGTTCGACAAGCCCGAGTTCATCGGCAAGGAGGCTCTGCTGAAGCAGAAGACCGAGGGTGTGGCTCGACGCCTCAGAGGTCTCATGCTCGACGACCGCGCCGTGCCTCGCCACGGATATAAGGTGCTGAAAGATGGCGTAGAGGTTGGTGAGGTCACCACAGGCTATCGCCTTATCTCTGTCGACCAGAGTTGTGCCGTGGCATTGGTTGACTCTTCATTGAAGTTGGGCGACCGCGTGGAGGTGCAAATCCGCAAGAAGACCTTCCCCGCAACAATCGTCAAGAAGAAGTTCTACGACAAGCATTACAAGAAATAAGCCCATACCGCCTACAACAGGACGGGAAAACCACAAGACATAATAATAATAACAATAACCATTAAAACACAAGAAGAATCATGACCTATTTTAGCGAGTCACACGAGTACGTTCGTGTAGAGGGAGAATTTGGATACGTTGGAATCAGCGACTACGCACAAAAGCAGTTGGGCAACATCGTCTATGTGGACATGCCCGACGTGGACGACGATGTAGAAGTTGGTGAGGTCTTCGGCGCCGTAGAGAGCGTGAAGGCCGCAAGCGACCTGCTGTCACCCGTAAGCGGCACAGTGGTTGAGGTGAACGAAAGTTTGGAGGACAGCCCCGAGCTCATCAACCAGGACGCCAACGAGAACTGGATCATAAAGGTTAAGCTTTCCGATCCTTCGGAGCTTGAGAGCCTCATGGACGAGGATACTTACAACTCAAAAAATCAGTAAATGCATCCCTTTTTCCCACAAACATCCGATGACATCAAGCACATGCTTGATGTCATCGGAATTGAATCGGTAGACGATCTCTATAAAGACGTGCCCGATAACGTGCGGCTCAAGAAAGACTATGACCTGCCGTCATCGCAAAGCGAAATAGAGATTCGTAGGAAGCTCGCCGAATTCGGCAAGCTCAACAAGCAATTGGTATGTTTTGCAGGAGCAGGCGCATACGACCACTATACGCCCGCTGTTATCCCGCAGATCGTGGAGCGCTCGGAATTCTTGACGAGCTACACTCCCTATCAGGCCGAAATATCACAAGGCACTCTGCACTATATCTTCGAGTATCAGACCATGATGGCTCGACTCACTGGCATGGATATCTCCAACGCCAACATGTACGACGGCTCTACTGCAACAGCCGAGGCCGCACTTATGGCGGTAGCATCGACCAAGAAGACCAACAAGGTCATTCTCAGCGACGGAATCGATCCCAAGGTGAAAGAGGTGGTAAAGACATACGCACACTTCCATGGCCTCGAGTTGCTGTCGTTACCCACAGTCAATGGCGCAACCGACTTCTCGGCGCTCGACGAGACATTGGCTCAAGGTGGAGTGGCTGGCCTCATCGTACAACAGCCTAACCGCTACGGTATCGTAGAGGATTATACTGGCGTGGCCGATCGTTGCCATGCAGCAAAAGCCTTGCTCATTATCAATAGCGTAGCTGCCGACCTATCTATGCTGAAGACTCCAGGAGAATGGGGTGCCGACATCGCCGTTGGCGAGGGTCAATCATTGGGCATTCCTTTGTCATGGGGAGGTCCTTACATCGGTTACATGTGTACTACAGAGAAGCACATGCGCAAAATGCCGGGACGTATCGTCGGTCAGACTGTCGACCACGACGGCAAACGTGCGTTCGTATTGACACTTCAGGCACGCGAGCAACACATCAGAAGACAGCGCGCTACATCCAACATCTGCTCTAACCAGGGTCTCATGGCTCTTTGGGTCACCATCTACATGTCGCTCATGGGACCGCAAGGTCTGAAGGAAGCCACACAGATGGGATGCGATGGAGCCCACTATCTGCACGACCAACTGATCGCTACCGGACACTTCTGCGATGCCTTTCCTGGCCAGGAATTCCTCAACGAGTTCTGCGTCAAGTATGATGGCGACCTCGCGGCTCTCCAAGAGAAGTGGGTCGAGAACGGTTTCATGGGCGGCGTAGCCATCTCCGACGACACCGTCATGTTCGCCGTCACCGAGCAGCGCACCAAGGAAGAGATAGACCAACTGGTTGCTTTGATTTCCTAAACGCCCTTACCCATTAAACGAAACAATCCATGAACAACAAATTATACGACCGTCTCATCTTTGAGTTGAGCAGTCCAGGGCGAGTTGGTTACCATCTTCCTAAAAACCAGTTCCCCCATCACGAATTACGCAAAGACGTAAGCCGCACCAAAGCACCTGCCCTGCCCGAGTGCGACGAGATGACTGTGGTCAGACATTACACCAATCATAGCGGCAACAACTTCGGCGTGGACAACGGCCTCTACCCATTAGGCTCATGCACGATGAAGTACAACCCCAAGATCAACGAGGAGGCAGCCAACCATCCCGCATTCGTCAACCTGCACCCGCTTCAGCCAGCTTCTACGGTGGCAGGAGCACAAGCTCTCGCTGATGAGCTCAAGAAGATGCTGTGTGAGATTACAGGTATGGGTGCCGTCACCCTGAAGCCATGCGCTGGTGCTCATGGTGAGCTCACGGGCCTGATGATTATCAGAGGGTACCATGAGAGCCGCGGCGATTTTAAGCGAACAAAGGTACTCGTCCCCGACTCAGCCCATGGCACCAACCCTGCTTCGGCAGCGGTGTGTGGCCTCGACGTTGTTGAGGTCAAGAGTAAGGAAGACGGTACCGTCGACGTCGACGACTTGGCAACCAAGCTCGACGACACGGTTGCAGCCATGATGATGACCAACCCCAACACATTGGGCATCTTCGAGCACAACATCACCAAGATCGTGGAGATGGTTCACAAATGTGGCGGTCTGATGTATTACGACGGAGCTAACCTTAACCCGCTTCTCGGCGTATGCCGTCCGGGCGACATGGGCTTCGATGTGATTCACCTGAACCTGCACAAGACCTTCTCCACACCTCACGGTGGTGGCGGACCTGGCAGCGGCCCTGTGGGGTGCCGTAAGGAGTTGGAGTCATTCTTCCCGACAGTCAACCCCTATCAGGGCAACTTCCTCGTGGAGATGCGCGCTTGGGCCTACATCCTCAGCCTCGGTTACGAGTATATTAAGAAGGTTGGTCCTACCGCAACGCTCAATGCCAGCTATATCAAGGCAAAGTTGCAGGATGTTTACGAACTTCCCATCAAGGGCCTGAGCAAGCACGAGTTTGTGTTCAATGGCTTGACCGACAAGTCTACAGGTGTTACCACGATGGACGTGGCCAAGCGCCTGCTCGACTACGGCTACCATGCTCCTACGATCTACTTCCCACTTCTGTTCCACGAGTCCATGATGATTGAGCCTACTGAGTCGGAGAGTCTGGAGAGCATCGACGGATTCGTTGCTGTGTTACGCAAGATTGCCGAGGAGGCCAAGACAGATCCCGAGTTGGTGAAGACAGCTCCCCACAACGCTCCTATCAGCCGCGTAGACGATGTGCTCGCAGCTAAGAATCCTGTTCTGACATACCCCGAGAACCCATAAGCAATCGAGTTCATGATACAAACTGATCTCATCATCATTGGCAGTGGCCCCGGTGGATACGAGGCCGCTGCCTTTGCAGCCAAGCATGGCCTGCAAGTGGTTATCGCTGAAGAAGCCTTTGCAGGTGGCACTTGCCTCAACTGCGGATGCATTCCCACAAAGGCGTTGATTCACGACGCGGAAAAAGCTGTTGCCGTTCCCAATGAGGGTGCAGTGCGTTTGGCAGCCGCCATCGACCGCAAGAATCAGGTTATTGATGGATTGCGGAAAAGTATCGAAGCTCTTCTCAGCCAACCTTCTATCACCTTCCTGCACGGACACGCATCCCTTGTGGACGCCAACACCGTAGCTGTGGGCGAAGAAACTGTCAAAGCAAAGGATATCCTCATAGCCACAGGCTCAAAGGCCAAGATGCCTCCCGTATCTGGATTGAGCCCCGACGAGATTCGCGCCAACCCACGTGTGGTCACGTCAGAGGAACTGCTCAACCTTTCTACTCCGCCCCAGCATCTTTGCATTGTTGGCGCAGGCGTAATTGGTTTGGAAATGGCCTCCGTCTTTCGGGCATTTGGTAGCAAAGTCACCATCATCGAATTCATGAAGGAATGCCTCCCCACCATGGACCAAGAGCTTGCTCGTCGCTTGCGTAAGTTGATGGAGAAGCAGGGTATCGTGTTCAATCTCGGATGCGGACTTCAGCAAGTGGATGGCGACAAGGTTACCTACCAAAACGTGAAGAAGGGAACTTCAGAAACCATCGAGGCCGACTGCATCTTGGTGGCTACAGGTCGCCAAGCCAATGTAGAGGGCTTAGGGCTTGAGAACACAAGCATCGAAGTGGGAAGAAGAGGTATCGAGGTCGACGACAACATGCAGACCACTGTGCCCCACATCTACGCCATTGGCGATGTCAACGGTCGCCAGATGCTTGCACACGCAGCCACATTCCAAGGTTTCCATGCCATCAACCACATCTTAGGAAAAACCGACAACATTCGCCTCAACATCATGCCTGCTGCCGTCTTCACTCACCCAGAAATTGCTTCTGTGGGACTTACCGAAGACAAGTGCAAAGAAATGGGCATAGCATGCGCTGTACGCAAATCACTCTATCGTGCCAATGGCCGTGCACAAGCCTCTGAGGCTACCGACGGATTACTTAAGTTGGTATGCGACGACCAGGGAAAACTGATCGGTTGCCATGCCTTAGGACAAGAGGCTTCATGGATGGTTCAGGAGGTGGCAACACTGATGAACTTTGATGCAACCGCCGATCGTTTGGCTGAAATTGTGCACATTCACCCAACGTTGTCTGAGATTCTTCTCAACGCCGCAAGCCACTAAGTCAACCTTTCGTCTCCTCAAAACGTTAAAAAAAGCCTATAATCCTTGACTATAGGCTTTTTTTATTAACTTTGCATTAAATGTAAAGTTAACAACTCACATGCCTCGTTTCAGACAACTATTTAGCTGTCTCCTCATGCTTTGCGCCTCCATCGCTGCACAGGCGCAAATGAAATGGAACCAGCAATACCAGACATACATCGATCAATACAAGGATCTCGCCATCGAGCAGATGCTTAAATATCGCATTCCTGCCAGCATCACCTTAGCCCAAGGCCTTTTTGAGAGTGGCGCAGGAAAAAGCGATCTATCCACACGCGGCAACAACCACTTTGGCATCAAGTGTCATGGGTGGACAGGCCGCACAATGAACAAAGACGACGACGCTGCCAACGAGTGTTTTCGAGCCTATGACAATCCACGCCAAAGCTACGAAGATCACAGCAAGTTTCTCGCCCGCAACACACGTTACGCCCGCCTGTTCCAACTGAAACCGACCGACTATCGCGGTTGGGCCAATGGCCTCAAGGCATGCGGCTACGCCACAAACCCCCACTATGCGAAGAAGCTTATCGACCTCATCGACCTCTATAAGTTGTGGCAATACGACAAGGCGCATAGCTACGACAGGTTCATGGCCCAGCGCGCAGGCAACGACCGCCCCGCCGACACCAATGCGGGGCTACACCCCATCCATATCTTCAATAAGAACTATTACATCGTGGCGCGCGAAGGCGACACCTTCAAGTCGATAGCGAAAGAGACCGAGCTCAGCTATCGCCGACTGGCTTCCTACAACGAGCGCAGCCGCAAGGATGTGCTGCATGCAGGTGAAATCGTTTATCTGAAGAAAAAACGCCGTCGCGCTCCCAAGCAATACAAAAACCGTCCACACGTCGTTAAGGCTGGCGAAAACATGTATATGATTTCGCAATACTACGGCATGCGTGTAAAATACCTATACAAGAAAAATCATCTCTCACCCGACCACCAGATCCGTGTCGGTGAAGTGCTAAAGGTTTATTAATCTAACTCATTATGAAAAAAACACTCTTAACAGCAGCGTTTGCCGTGTTGTGTTGCATCAGCAGCACAGCACAGGACTTCAGTCAGTATTTCCAAGACAAGACACTTCGTATCGACTACATTTTCTCGGGTACCCATAACACGCAGCACATTGCGCTCGACCAACTCTGCGTTGAGCCTCGTTGGTATGGCAAGCGCAAGCGCCTTGCTGAGGTTCCCGTTGAGGGCAACGGGCAAATCACCGTTCGCGACCATAAGACCCAGCGTATCATCTACCGCAATTCATTCTCCACTCTATTTCAAGAGTGGCAGGAAGAACCCGAGGCTTTGACCACAGAGCGTTCGTTTGAGAACGTGTTCCTCGTGCCAATGCCCAAGGACACCGTCGACATCACGCTCGACCTACGCAACAACCGCCGCGAAATCACTTCAAAGCTCACGCACCAAGTGGTGCCCACCGACATCCTCATCCGCCAGATAGGCTATCGCGACGTCACCCCGTTCGAGACTATTCAACAGGCGAAAGACACTAACAACTGCATCCACCTGGCCTATCTTGCCGAAGGTTACCGTCCCGAGGAGATGGGCACCTTCATACAAGATGTAAAAATGGCCATGGAAGCCCTGTTCGCACACGAGCCTTTCAAGGGTATGAGAGACCGCTTCAACATCGTTGCCGTGAAGTCGCCGTCAAAAGATAGCGGTGCCAGTGAGCCCGGAAAGGGCATCTGGAAGAACACAGCCCTGCACTCACACTGGGACACCAACTACAGCGAGCGTTACCTCACGACCTCTAACCTGAAGGACATGCACGACCTACTGGCCGGTACTCCCTATGAGCACATCCTCGTGTTGGTCAACTCCGAGCGCTATGGCGGCGGTGGCATCCTCAATTCATACCTTCTCTCCACCATCCACAACAAGTGGTCGAAACCCGTCGTTGTGCATGAGTTCGGACACAGTTTCGCCGGTCTGGCAGATGAGTACGCTTACGAAAACGAAGAGGTCAACATGTATCCTCTCGATGTAGAGCCTTGGGAGAAGAACATCACCACGAAGGTAAACTTCAAGGGCAAATGGGAAGAAATGATTGGCAAGAAGCCCGGCGTTGGCCTCGTAGAAGGCGGCGGCTATAAGATGAAGGGCGTTTACCGCGCCTGCAACGACTGCCGCATGCGCACCAACGAGATTCCGGAGTTCTGCCCAGCCTGCCAAAAGGCACTGCGTGACCTCATCAACTTCTACACTGAATGATCCTTCGCCATCACACGTTAGGCAAGACATCCCTACCCGTCCGCTACCTCCGCACAATCAGTACGGTGCTTATGTTCCTTGTCTTTCCCATGACGGGAAACGTCAGGGCATGGGCACAACCAACGGACAGCGAACGGTTGGGGATGGCCATCGATTATTTCCAAAACGGGAAATACCACGAGTCGATGCTTATCCTTCAGGACCTTAACCAGCATTATCGGCTCAATCCACGGTTTCAGGCCTACCTCGGCGTGTGCTATTACTATGAGTGGGACTACGAGCACGCCACGGAATGTCTCAGCAAAGCCATTCCAAAGTTGGAGAAATTCGCGCCCCAGGAACGCTCATTCTACTACTTCGCCAATGCGGAAAGCCTTTTCAACCTAAAGGAATACGACAAGGCCCTGCTCAATTACCAACAGATGCTCACCGTCTGCCACAACAACGAGAAAGGCGACGCCTACTACAAGATAGGACTCATACACACTTTTCGCAACCAATGGATCGACGCTCTCGACAACCTACAGAGCGCATGGTTCTATTACACTCAATACACCACCAATAAAAAAGCGCGCATAGCGCAAATCCGCAACATGATACAAGGATGCTGCGACCAAATAAACGGAAAAGGCACACAATAAGCTGTCAACACGTCTTTTATTGACCGACAGACTTGTTTTGTGCCTTTTTTTTCATAATTTTGCAAACATGATATTCTATTTCTCAGGCACAGGCAACACACGTTGGGCAGCCCAGTATCTTAGCGAGGCCACCCAAGAGGAGCTTGTCTTCATCCCCGACCACCCCACCGGCACGTTCTCCCCTGACCTAAAGGAAGGCGAACGCATCGGGTTCTGCTTCCCCGTTCATGGTTGGCGCCCGCCCAAATTGGTGCGCGACTTCGTTTCAAGACTTCGCCTAAGGGCAGAGGGGCATTACGTTTATGCCCTCTGCACAGCCGGCGACAACATCGGCGAGACGATTGAGATACTCGAAAAGGACTTGAGCGAAGTGGGAATCCATCTCGATTCAGCCTTCTCGCTCATCATGCCCGAGTCGTATGTTGGCTTACCCTTCATGGATGTTGACACGGAGGCGAAGGAAAAGGCCAAGAAAGACGAGGCCGCCGCATTGCTCCAATCCTACGAACCCATCATCGCGAAACGTGAGAAAGGAGTACGCCAACTGCACCGAGGCCATTGGCCCCGCATCAACTCACGCATCATTGGCGGCTATTTCACCCACCGGCTCATTACCGACCGCCCCTTCCATGTCGATTCCGAGCGTTGCGTGGCGTGTGGCATTTGCGCCTCAGTATGTCCTGTCCACGACATCATTGGCGGTCCCGGAAGTACGCCCCAATGGCGGCACGACGGCTCATGCCTCACCTGTTTTGCCTGCTACCACCACTGTCCGCACCATGCCATCGAGTACGGTCGACGCACACAACACAAAGGACAATATCATTTTGATCAACGAACGAAAAACAAATAACAGAAACGAAACCATTATGAAGAAGTTTATACTCACTACTGCTCTGTGCTTGACCAGCGCTTTCGCCTGGTCTCAAAACACGGTAACCGACCGTTGGGGCAACAAGGTTCCTGCCCCTGTCTTTGACGAGGATGGAACCGTCGGCATGCGCTTCGGCAAGCACGACATCGTGCCTATCGAGAAGAGCACCCACAAGGTGTTGGGCAAGCCATCACCCAACTACGTGCCCCACAAGGGCTCACCACGCATCCTTACCATCCTCGTCAACTTTGCCGACTCGGCCATCACCGTCAAACAGCCTAAGAAAGCGTTCCAACAATTCTTCAACCAAGAAGGAACACTCGATGACCTGGGCAACGGCAACTACCGCAACCACGGCAGTGTGAGCCAATATTTCCATGACATGAGCGGTGGACTGTTCCGTCCCAAGTTCGACATTTACGGCCCCGTCACCCTTCCCAAGGCCATGGAATACTATGGCAAGAGCCCTGAGAGCTCGTCATCGGGTGAGAAATCGATCGATCTTGTCAATGACGCCCTCAGCCTGATTGTCGACTCTGTGGCCGACGCATCAGTCTACGATAACGACGGCGACAACCTCATCGACTGTGTTTACATCATCTACGCTGGCATTGGTCAGAATTATGGCGGCGGCGCCAACACCGTTTGGGCTAAGACTGGCGCAGCCAATGGCACGTTCAAGGGCCTGAAGCTCAACTGGTACAGCATGGCCAGCGAATTGTCGCCCATCGCCGTGAGCAACACCGACCCCACCCTGATGATTACTGGCGTAGGCGTTACCTGCCACGAGTTCTCACACGCACTGGGCCTGCCCGATATCTACCCCACCACCACCTCAGCCCATGTTAACAACCAGGAGATGGAGTTCTGGGACTTGATGGACGGTGGCGAATATGTTAGCAACGGCTATCGCCCCACGGCCTACACCGCATGGGAAAAGACTCAGATGGAGTGGCCCGTAACCACACAGACGCTCAAAGAAAGCGCTACGGGCATCCAAATGGACAAGACAACGGAGCAGGGCGGCGTAGTCTATAAGATTCAAAACGACGAGGAGCCCTTGGAGTATTTCCTCTTGGAGAACATCCAGAAGCAAGGCTGGAACCGGTCGCTGCCTGGCCACGGCCTGCTGGTTTACCATGTCAACGAGGTGGGCAACACCAACATCTACATCAACACCAAGCTCAACAACGAAGCCGGGAAGCCAGGTATGGCCGTTGTGCCAGCCGATGGCGAATGCCTGTCATCGTATATCAAGGCCAACAGCAACAAATATTTAGAGAGCCATAAGGGCGATCCCTATCCCGGAACCAGCAACGTTACGGCCCTCAACGACAACATGAACATCCCCAACTTCTATTGGTATGCTGGCACAAATCCCAAGTCGGCCACCAATAGCACGTTCCACAAGGTAGACAAAGCCTTGGCCAACATTGCAGAGGAGAACGGCGTGATCACCTTCGATTTCATCAGCAGCTACGCCACAGGCATCCGCGAAGTATTAACGAACCATACCACTACCGACGGTGTAGTCTACAGCATCAATGGTCAGCGTCTGGGCACATGCGTCAAATCGCTGCAACCCGGCATCTATGTTCGCAACGGAAAGAAATTTGTAGTGAAGTAGCCATTCGTTTACACCATTACGAAGACCCTCTATCAGGCAAGAAGTCAATAAAAGGCTTCTTGCCTTTACTGTCCGCACAGTTTCTGAGACCATATGTGTCCCACGTTTCTACGCGTAGTTATACTTGCTTTGCATAACGGTATAGGCAACAGCTTTCCCTAACTTGCTTTGCACTTTTTTGCACTGAATAGCCCAACTTTGGAGTGCTACCATCCCAATTAGGGCAAGGTCTTTCGGGAGTAAGCCGAAAGGTTTTGAGACACTTGCAATCATGCCGGCTGAAGCACGAGAGGAGACGGCTTGACTGCCCGGTAGGAAATCAAGGAATGTCAGCAAGTCCGCCAGGCAGCGCAGTTGGATCAACATGACCTTGTCGACAAGCCCTGCTCTATCTTGTCCCAGGGAAGATTGTCGGCAAGCTTCACCCAACGGTTGGGGCTTGCTCAAACCCGAAAGACACTTGAAGCTCAAACAGCTCACAACTGTGGTATTGGGAGTAGTATTTCATGTCGATTCTTGTTGATTTTAACACCCAAAGGTAATCATTCCCCAGCGAACCGCAGAAACATATTGAAAGATAACATATTGAACTTCAGTTAGTTGCATTTAATTAACGGACCCTACTAATTATTATGTCAATAGTCATTTATAACCAATAAAACAAAGATTCAACTGCGCTTGTTCAACGTCCGCAAGCGTACTAAAAACAAAAAGTCCAAGTCAATCGACTTGGACTTTTTGGTACATCCTTAGGGATTCGAACCCTAGACCCACTGATTAAGAGTCAGTTGCTCTACCAACTGAGCTAAGGATGCATACTTTTAAGGATTTGCATTCCTTTGAAACAATTGTACATCCTTAGGGATTCGAACCCTAGACCCACTGATTAAGAGTCAGTTGCTCTACCAACTGAGCTAAGGATGCATTGTTTCGCTCATCGTCGTCAGGCCTTAGCCTTGATTTCTGAATTGCGAGTGCAAAGGTACAGAGTTTTTTTGTTACCACCAAACATTTCCCCAACTTTTTTACTCAAAAGTCGAAAAAAGTGCAAAAACTCCCTTTTGTGGCACATTTCAACCACATTTTGATGATTTCAGAAACCACTCATCAGCAACATACCTAAAGATCCTGGTGCGGTTCGTTCACTTGTATCCATTCATCCTATTGCTCGTTCTACAGAGCATCTGGCAATTTCCATTTGGCGCTGTTCCGTCCTCTATCCGCGGCGTGATATGATGAGCCGCACGCTTCTGTTTCATATAGAACGTGCGAAACGTCAAACTGTCCACGAACACAAGGCATAGCCTCATGAAAACATAACTTACCGAAAACGCCCAACAATCTATATTGAAAACTACACATTTCTTTTGAACAAGGAAAATATTGGGCGCAAATACGCGATTCTCAGCAATTTCACACAACCACCTAACAATCAGAGCATTACATCCACCATTCAACATTCAGCCCTCTTCGTTCCACCTTACTCCTTGCGAAAGATGCCTTTTCGCAAGACGAAACATGCCTTTACGCACTGCGAAAGACGCCAAACCGAGCTGCGGTTTGGCGTCTTTCGCAACTCAATAAGGCATCTTTTACAAGCAAATTGCTCGTTCGCCATGCGTCGGATCCTCAAAAACGGAGATTTCGCCCTCCAGTTCATCCGAAATTCCGAACCATCTTTTTAGCCAAAAAATCACACAGCGCTGCGTGTAGCCCACCCCATCGTCGAGCCTATTGCCAATCATCGACCTCACGTTTCTTCCTGTAGTTCCATACCGCCTGAACCTTACACGTTCACCCAAACGTGCATGTACCGATTCTATATAGAGGCTCCTTCCGAGCCTATTGAGCCCCAATCGGTCACTATACCGAAATAGGGGAAATAGCAGGTTGTTATTGTTCCTTTCCAACGCTTGCCAACGTTTTTTTCGGCATCTTGCTTCCATTCGCGTTTCGCCATAGCCCGCAATGCCTTTGGGTGCGACTGTAGCAACCTGCTCGGAACAAAAACTAACAAGAATTGAAATCTAATGGCCGATTTGGGTTGAATATAGTTGTTACGAAAATCCACGGCCCCAAGCAATGGGTTGGTCGGTTAGCATCGACAGTTGGTCATAAAACTAAAAAGGGAACCTTTCCCCATGCTGAGAAAGGTTCCCTATATGATGATTTTAATAAATCTCAGAAGCGTTGCTTACAGGCCGAGGCTCTTCTTGATGGCCTCCACCTTGGCAGCGCCCTCACGGTCGAGCTGCTCATACTGCGAAGCGTCGGTCATGGTGCCCTTCACCTCGATGTAGAACTTAATCTTAGGCTCTGTACCTGAAGGACGCACGCTAACCTTCGTGTCGTCGTCGCAGAACCACTGCAGCACGTTGCTTGTCTCCGGCATATTGAGCGCCGTGGTGTTTCCCTCAGCGTCGGTAGCCTGCAGGGTCTTGTAGTCCTTCCACAGCACCACACGCGAGCCACCCAACTCCTTCGGCGGGTTGGCGCGGAAATTGGTCATCATGTTCTGGATCTCCTCGGCACCACTCTTACCCGGGCGCTCCACATTGATCGTAAACTCCTTAGAGAAGCCATACTCCTTGTAGATGTCCATCAAGATGTCGTAGAGCGTCTTGCCCTTATCCTTAGCGTAGGCGCAAATCTCGGCGAGCAGCGAGCAAGCCGACACGGCATCCTTATCGCGAACGAAATCCTCAGCGAGGAAGCCATAGCTCTCCTCACCACCACCAATATACTGCTGCTTGCCCTCTGAGAGCAGAATCTCGCGTGCAATCCACTTGAAGCCCGTGTAGCAATCGCGCATTTCCACGCCCTGCTTGTCGGCAATCTTCTTGATCAGCTCAGTGGTAACGATGGTCTTCACGATGAAGTCGGTAGGTTTCAGCTTGCCAGTGGCCTTACGGTTGGCAATGATGTACCACAAGAAGATCATGCAAGTCTGGTTACCATTGATGAGAACCCACTCGCCCTTGTCGTTCTTGCAGGCCATACCCACACGGTCGGCGTCGGGGTCGGAAGCCATCAGGATGTCGGCGTCGAGCGCCTTGGCGTCGCGCAGACCCAATGTCAGAGCCTCAGCAAACTCAGGATTAGGACGATCGACGGTGGGGAAGTTGCCATCCTTGATCATCTGCTCGGGCACACAGTGCACGTTATCGAAGCCCCAGTAAGCCAAAGAGCGGGGAATCATCACGCGGCCTGCACCGTGAAGCGGAGTGTAAACGATCTTCAGGTCGTGTTGGCGACGAATCACCTCGGGGTCGATGCTGATGGTACGGATCTGGCGCAGATACGGCTCGTCAATATCCTCACCAATGATCTGGATAAGCTCGGGGTTGGGAGTAAACTTCACATCATCGATGGTCACCTTGTTAACCTCATCGATAATGCCCTTGTCGTGCGGTGCAATGACCTGGGCGCCATCCTCCCAATAAGCCTTGTAGCCATTATATTCGCGTGGGTTGTGGCTTGCCGTGAGGTTCACGCCAGCCTGTGCCTTCAGGTAGCGGATGGCATACGAGCACTCAGGTGTAGGACGAAGGTCGTCGAAGATGTAAGCCTTGATGCCATTGGCAGAGAAAATATTGGCAACGGTCTCTGCGAACAGACGGCTGTTGTTGCGGCAGTCGTGGCACACCACAGCGCTAATCTCCTTGCGGTCCTTATAGCATTTCTTCAAGTAGTTGGCAAAACCCTGAGTGGCCATACCAACGATATACATATTCATACGGTTGGTTCCGGCGCCCATGATGCCACGAAGGCCACCTGTTCCAAACTCCAGGTTTCTGTAGAAAGCCTCAATGAGATTGGTCTTGTCGGGGTTGTCGAGCAGGTCTTGAACCTCTTGACGGGTCTTCTCATCAAAAGACGGCGACAGCCACTGCTTGGCCTTAGCCTCACACTGAGCTATCAGTTCTGCATTGTTTTCCATATTCTTCTTATGTTTTATAGTGTTATCTTGTAGGGCAAAGTTACCACAAAAAATCTAATTACACCCTATAACTTCAGCATTTTTTAGTAATTTTGCACATAATAAGGCTACAAAAAGTAAGAACATCATTCACATAACTCATTCACACTCATGTATTTCACAGGACTCATCATCGCGGTCAGCACGTTTCTCATCATTGGTCTCTTCCATCCACTCGTCATCAAGACCGAGTATTATTGGGGCACTCGCCCGTGGATCGCGTTTCTCTTGGCGGGCATTGCCTGCATCATCGGGTCGCTATGTATCGAGGAAACCATCGCCTCGTCGCTCGTAGGCGTGGTGGGCGCAAGCCTGCTGTGGTCGATCGGCGAACTGCTTGAGCAGAAGAAGCGCGTGGAGAAAGGTTGGTTCCCCATGAACCCCAAGCGCAAGGACCAATACCAAACGATGGACGGAAGCAAGCCCCAGCACTCCACCAACAAGAGCAACAACCCTAACGCCCCACGCGCATGAAGACCCTATTATTATTGGTGGGAAAGACCCAAAACAAGCATTTCATTGCCGGCATCAACGATTACGCAGAGCGCATAGGCCATTACATGCCGTTCGAGATCAAAGTGATTCCCGAGCTCCGAAACACCAAAAACCTTTCGGAACAGCAGCAAAAGACCCAGGAGGGCGAACTGCTGCTGAAGCAGTTGCAACCTTCCGACACGGTGGTGCTGCTCGATGAGCGCGGCACTGAGCACCGCAGCGTGGAGTTTGCCGACTGGTTGCAGAAGAAGCAAAACACCGCACGCCGCCTCGTCTTCATCATCGGCGGCCCTTATGGATTTTCGGAAGCCATCTACAAACGCGCCAACGAGATGGTGTCGCTCTCACGTATGACCTTCAGTCATCAGATGGTTCGACTGGTTTTCACCGAGCAAATCTACCGGGCTTGCACCATCATCAAGGGCGAGCCATACCATCACGAATAAGGGAATCGTACGCCCCACCCCATTCTTTTCTCACCGCGCGCGTCGCCTCATCTCAGCAAAACACTCTACAAAAACCACTCTACCAAATCATTATTCACAACCATGAGAAAAGCATTATTGTCGTTAGCCCTTTGCGCCCTGCCGTTCGTCATCCATGCGCAGCAATGGCCCGAAGTTCACCAAGAGGCCAAGCCTGGATTGAGATGGTGGTGGTTGGGATCGGCTGTCGACAAGCCAAACCTTCAATGGACCTTGCAACAATATGCCAATCAGGGCGTGGGAGCCGTGGAGATAACGCCCATCTATGGTGTGCAGGGCAATCAGGCAAACAACATCGATTACCTGTCAGACCACTGGATGGAAATGTTGCGATTCACGGAACAACAAGGTAGGGCCACTGGCATCGAGGTCGACATGGCCACGGGTACGGGATGGCCCTTTGGTGGACCATGGGTACCGCTGCAAGAGAGCGCCTCACAGATGGTCATTGTCGACAAGCGCGTAGACGAGCGCAAATTGAAAGCTCTGGACCTCACGCCACCCAGCAAGAAGGCAAGCAACTGCCAACTGGTGGGCATCTACGCTTTTTCGGATGGCATCGCCGTCAATCTCATCAAGGCTTTTGGCGAAAAGAAATTCAAAATCAACAAGCAACAACAAGGAAACACCATCACGTCGCTCACCCTCGATGGCAAATTGCCCAGCAAAGGGCCATGGCGCATCATGGCGCTTTATCAGAAATTCGGGGTGATGCGGGTGAAACGCGCAGCACCTGGCGGGGCCGGACTGGTGGTAGACCACTTCAACAAGATGGCCGTCGGCCACTATCTCCAACACATCGAGCAAGCTTTCGAGCGCACTCATACGCCCTACCCCCACACCTTCTTCAACGACAGCTACGAGGTGGCGGAAGCCGATTATACCACGGATCTGTTCAAGGAGTTTGAGAAACGGCGTGGATATTCGTTGGAGGCAAACCTCAACAAGCTGGTGGATGGCGACCCTATGGTTGTGACCGACTATCGTGAAACACTGGGCGACCTGCTGCTTGAAAACTTCACTGAGACGTGGACGGCGTGGGCTCACAGTCATGGCGCCATTACGCGCAATCAGGCTCATGGCTCGCCAGCTAACCTCATCGACTGCTATTCGGCGGTAGACATACCCGAGATTGAGGGCTTTGGCCTGTCTGATTTCGGCATCAAGGGACTACGGAAGGACTCGGGATTCACCCGAAAGAACGACTCCGACTTTTCCATGTATAAGTGGGCGTCATCGGCTGCGCACATCAACGCCAAGCCCTTCACGTCGAGCGAAACGTTCACATGGCTCACCGAACATTTCAGAACCTCGCTTTCGCAAATGAAACCCGACATGGATTTGATGTTCGTGGGTGGCGTCAACCACATGTTCTTCCATGGCACAGCCTATTCGCCCAAGAACGATCCGTGGCCCGGATGGAAATTCTATGCCAGCGTGGACATGAGTCCCACCAACACCATTTGGCGAGACGCACCATATCTGATGAGCTATATAACCCGTTGTCAGAGCTTCTTGCAATGGGGAAAGCCCGACAACGACTTCCTGGTTTTCGTACCGGTGCGCGACCTTTGGCATAAGCAAAGCAAGGGCAAACGCCTCATGCAATTTGCCATTCACACCATGGGCCAACTGGCACCTGAGTTCTCCGAAACCATCGACAACATAGACCGCATGGGCTTCGACTGCGACTACATCAGCGAGCGGTGGTTGTTACAGACACGGTTTGTCGACGGAATGTTGCAAACGGCTGCAGGAACACGCTATAAAGCGCTCATCCTTCCCAGCAAGGACAACTTGCTTACGAAAGCCGTAAGAAGCCATATCGACACGCTGCGACAACAAGGCGCCACCATCATTGTGGGCACAAACAAGCTACAGATGGCGCAAGTGGCACATCCGGAAGCCCTAAAAGCCGACCTCGGGCTCAAGCTTATCAGGAGGGCCAACGCCCAAGGCCATCATTATTTCATAGCCAACCTATCGGACCACGACGTGGAATCTACGGTTGCCCTGGCCGTTCCGTTCCAAAAAGCGTTATGGTTCGACCCTATGACAGGCCAGCGTTTCCAAGCCGAAACACACAGCGACTCATTGCACATCTGCCTACGTTCAGGCGAATCGCTTATCCTACAAACCTTCAAAGAGGCCTCTGAGGCAATCTCTAAGGAGTTGGGCGGCCTACCCGTACGCACAACAACACAGATCGAAAACACCCGCAAGGTGCTGGATAAAGGATGGACCCTTTCGTTCAAAGACTGCTCACCAACCTACGACAAGCTATTAAGCATTGGCCAACCTACGGCTTGGGAGAACCTGAACGACACCTTGCGAACGCTTATGGGAACAGGCGTCTACGAATGTAAAGTGAACTTTAAGAAGGGCGAACTGAGCGGTGCCAATTGGGCCATCGACCTCGGCGATGTACGAGAGAGCGCCCGCGTGTACATCAACGACTCGCTAATAGGCTGCGCTTGGGCCGCACCTTTCACCCTGCAGTTCTCCAATCTGCTGAAGCCGGGCATGAATCGCATACGCGTTGAGGTAACCAACCTGCCTGCCAACCGCATCGCCCAACTGGACCGAGAGGGCTACAAATGGCGGAAAATGGAGGAGATCAATGTGGTGAACATCAACTATAAGATGACGAGCTACGCCAATTGGGCTCCCGTTCCATCCGGACTCAACAGCCAAGTGGTGCTTTATAGGGTGAAATGAGGCGCAAAACACGAATCTTCTTACGTGCTCCCCAACGTGTCATGGGGTGGCCAAAGGGACGAAGAAAGGCGCCAAAGCCAAGCGGTTTGACCCATTAGTCCCAAACAAAAAGCCTTGTATGGACATACGCAGACGAGCCGAAACAAGTCGGATGATGTATGCCCATGCAAGGCTTTCGAATATCCACGAACAGATTTTGCGCGTTAGGCTTGCAAAGAAGCCTGGTACCACGCATAGAGTTTTCGCACGCCTTCATCGATCTCCACCTTGTGATGCCAACCCAAACGGTGAAGTTTGCTCACATCAATGAGCTTTCTTGGCGTTCCGTTGGGTTTGTTTTGGTCCCAACAGAGTTGGCCTTCGAAGCCTACTATTGCTACAACCTTCTCCGCCAACTGTCTGATAGTCAACTCCTTTCCTGTACCCACATTGATATGGCAGTTGCGTATCTCACCCAACGACGGAATAGCTCCACCGCGTCCTTCGGAGTTGTTTCGGTTTACCTCACCATCGGCTTTTACACCGTAGAACACCGAAGAATACTTTTCTATGCCTATGATGTCCTTGAAATCAACATTCAAAAGAACATAAACACTGGCGTCGGCCATGTCTTCGCTCCATAGGAATTCGCGAAGCGGACTGCCATCGCCCCAAAGCGTTACCTTGTTATCCTCAATGCCATAGAAGGCCAACGCTTGCAGGATACGCTCCGCATCGTTGCCGCCATCCACATTGCCTTCACCAATAATCGCCTGTAACTTGGCCGGCGGATTGATGGGGCGCTTGTTCATATCCACCCGAATGGCATCCCAATCGCCATCGTGGATGAGCTTCGAGAGGTACACCTTGCGCATCATGGCGGGTAACACATGACTGTTCTCCAAATGGAAATTGTCATTGGGACCATAGAGATTGGTGGGCATCACGGCAATATAGTTGGTGCCATACTGAAGGTTATAGCTCTCGCACATCTTCAAACCGGCAATCTTGGCTATGGCATACTCCTCATTGGTGTATTCGAGCGGCGATGTGAGCAACGCGTCTTCCATCATCGGTTGCGGAGCATTCTTGGGATAGATGCAGGTGGAACCAAGGAAAAGGAGCTTCTTTACATGATGCTTGTAAGCCTGCTCGATGACGTTGCATTGCATCTTCATGTTCTGCATGATAAAGTCGGCGCGATAGAGCGAGTTAGCCATAATGCCGCCCACAAAGGCCGCGGCCAACACCACCGCATCGGGTTGCTCCTCATCGAAGAATCGCTTTACAGCCTGTTGGTCGGTCAAATCGAGTTCGCGATGTGTACGGCCCACCAAGTTATGGTATCCTCTGCTCTCAAGATTATTCCAAATGGCCGAGCCCACCAAGCCGCGATGACCTGCCACAAAGATCTTACTGTTCTTATCCAAAGACATAATTCTATTGAACGATTATCTATAACACCCTATTATTCAGGCAACTGCGCCTTCAGGTAAAGTTTGCGAACAAACTTCATGTCGTGCTCCACCATGATGCGAACGAGATCTTCGAAGCTTGTCTTGCGTGGGTTCCAGCCCAACGCAGTCTTCGCCTTCGTGGGATCGCCAAGGAGCTGTTCGACCTCGGCAGGACGGAAATACTTGGGGTCGACCTCCACCAACACTCGGCCAGTGGCCTTGTCGTAGCCCTTCTCGTCGACGCCCTCGCCCTTCCATTCGAGCTCAATGCCACACTCATGGAAAGCCAATGTGGCAAACTCGCGCACGGTATGCATCTCGCCTGTGGCAATAACGAAGTCGTCGGGTTGGGGCTGTTGGAGGATGAGCCACATGCACTCCACATAGTCGCGGGCGTATCCCCAGTCGCGTCGGGCGTCCAAGTTGCCCAAGTAAAGCTTGTCCTGGTAACCCTGCGCAATACGACAGGCGGCAAGCGTGATCTTTCTTGTCACAAAGTTCTCGCCACGTCGCTCACTCTCATGGTTAAAGAGGATGCCATTGCAGCAATACATATCATACGACTCGCGATAGTTCTTCATGATCCAAAAGCCATAGAGCTTGGCCACCGAGTATGGGCTACGCGGATAGAACGGTGTGGTTTCTTTCTGCGGAACCTCCTGAACCTTACCAAACAACTCGGAGGTTGAAGCCTGATAGATGCGACAAAAATGCTCCAAATGGCAAATGCGCACGGCCTCCAACAGGCGCAACACACCTACGGCATCGGTGTCGGCGGTATACTCAGGCACATCGAACGACACCTTGACATGGCTCTGCGCAGCAAGGTTATAAATCTCATTGGGCTTGATTTCATTAATGACGCGAATGAGCGACGACGAGTCGGTCATATCGGCCCAATGCAGATTGACGAGGCGTTGCTTCTTCATGTCGCGCACCCACTCGTCGAGATAAAGATGCTCAATACGTCCGGTGTTGAACGATGACGAACGGCGCAGCAAACCATGAACCTCATATCCTTTTTCGATCAAGAACTCGGCCAAATAACTGCCATCCTGACCCGTAATACCTGTAATCAGGGCAACCTTTCTGTTTTCCTGTTGTGCTTCCATATTTTTGTTTGTGTACTATCGTTTGTTTGGAGCAATCCATGTTGCTCTCCTTATTATAATATCATTCTGCGACATGCGGGCTAAGGCTCAAACGCACCGTTCTGGCAACTATCCGCATGAAGAACGTTTGAGGGTGAAGACGTTTCTGACCAACACCTTCACCCCTATTGGTTTTATTCGCTAAACTGTTTGATGCGTTGCTCCTCGCTGAGTTTGCAGATGAGCAACTTGCCATCGTGTTCGGCAACGATATATCCGTCGAGACCTTGCACTACCGTTTTCACCCCCTGGCTTACATGCACCATACAGTTGTGGCTATCAAACATCTTGATGTTCTCGCCAATGAGGGCGTTGCCATACACGTCGCGCTCGCTTTGCAGGCGCAACGCGCCCCATGTGCCAAGGTCACTCCAACCAAAATCGGCGGGGCAAACAAAAATCTCCTCAGCCTTCTCCATCACGGCATAGTCGATGGAGATATTGTCGCAATCGCCATAAATATCGTCGATGATTTGCTGTTCCTCTGGCGTTCCCAGCTTATCCTGCAAACGCTCAAAGATGCGATTGATGCGGGGAGCATACATTCTGAGGGCATTGACGATGGTCTCGACACGCCAAATGAAGATGCCTGCGTTCCAAAAATAATTGTTCTCCTGGATATATTGCTTAGCTGTCGCCAGGTCGGGCTTCTCACGGAACTGGTCTACACGGAACAACTCCTTGTTGCGTAACGAGTTGGTCGACAGGTCAGCCTGAATGTATCCATATCCCGTCTCAGGCCGATTGGGCTTCATGCCAAGCGTTACGATGGCGTCGGTCTCTTGTGTAAACTTAAGGCATTGGCCGACAACACGCTGAAACTCCACCACATCAGTCACCACATGGTCGCTGGGCGTCACCACGATATTGGCCATGGGATCTTGCACTTTGATACGCCACGACACATAGGCGATGCACGGAGCCGTGTTGCGTCGGCATGGTTCCTGCAAGATATTGCTTTCAGGAATGTCGGGCAACTGCTCTTTCACCAGCGAAGCGTAGCGTTTGTTGGTCACCACCCACACGTTTTCAGCGGGGCAGATTCCCTTGAAACGATCTCGCGTCATTTGCAAGAGTGTACGGCCAACGCCCAGTACGTCGATAAACTGTTTGGGTCTCTCCTCTGTGCTCATGGGCCAGAACCTACTGCCCACGCCACCTGCCATAATGACCAGGTGATTGTTTGTTTCAGCCATATTTGTTCAACTTGTTATTATTTAAAACAAAGTTACCTAAAAAAAGTTACATGCACAAACTTTTAACTCTATCTTTGGCTTTTGGCATTATTTTTGTACTTTTACACTCAAAAGACAAAGATTATGCTCGCACAATACATTCTGACAGGCCTTGTGGTGGCCGCAGCCGTTGCTTACGCAGCATGGCGCATATACGATCGGCTGAAGCACGCCGACCGATGCCGGGGCTGTGCGCTCATGGAACAATGCCACAAACGGAACGGAAAACATCGTCCGCTCATCTCGCGCAAACCTTCTGCACAAAGCCCATGCGATGCGCAAGAGCCTTCGCGCAACGAGCAAGCCCATCCACAACGAACGTAACGATGGGGCTACGCTCCCCTATCAGCATGCATCAAAGGTGATGCTCGGGCACGACAGCAAAGTAAAGCAGGTCGTGGTCAGTATTGTTCTCCATGAAATGGCTATGGCCCATGGGGCAATAATGGCACTGGCCCGCGCGGCATGTCTCCACCTCACCATCATAATGGAACGTGGCCACGCCACTGATAACATATATGATCTCGCAGTTTTGCTCGTGTGTGTGCAAACCTGTCGAAGCGCCCGGACGAAGGGTGGAATACATAATCTTCACCTTATCATCGGTATAATTACGTGTGTCCAACGGACCGTTTCCTCCTTTGAAGTTCATCTGATGAACCTCTGCAATCTCATCAAAATCAATTACCATCTTGCGAAATATTAAGTTGTTATGCAAAGATAGTGCAAATTAAAGAGAATGCAAAGCAAGCGAGCCTATTTTTACACTCAAAGAAAAACATACCGGGATCTTATTGCCAAAGCTAACGGATTTTTATCTTCGGGAAACGACCCAGCCGCTACACGGCTATTACCTTTTCCAACATTTGCCCTTCTGACGCAAGAGCACAAACGGGGCGGAACAAACGCTAACAAGAACTCAATTCCCACGACCCATTTGGGATTAAGAAAACCGACAACTTACCACCTCTTAGACCCAAGTAACAAAAACTAAAAACGAATGACCGATGCAGAATATCAACAATAAAGGTGTGCCCCGTATAAGAGCACACCTTATTGTTAGGTATCTTTCGTAACTGCCACTCTAAGAGGAGCGCATCAGATATTTGAGCTTAGGAAAGCTAATCTCATAGGTCTGACATTCCGATAGCTCAGAGAGGGTTACTCAGATGGCTGTTAGAGATTTATTCGGTAGCGCCATTCAGGCTCACGATGCAAGCCTGGTTGGCAGGAGTCTCAGCCACGCCGTTGTAGACAGTCAACGGACCATAGATGGTCACATCGTCGCCTACCATAACCTGCTTGTCGCCATCGGCCCACTTGCGGTTGCCCATATAGAGCACGCGGAAGGCCTCGAAGTCCTTAGCCTTATCGTTGGCATAAGTACCATCGGTTGAAATGTAGAACGAAGCATTACCGTAATTAGCGTTGAACTCGCTTGCAACCTTAGATATCTTACCGGCTACGTACACCTTGGCTGATGTGCCTGCGTTGGCGGCAGCCACAGCGCCCAAACCGCTGAACGGATTGGCCTTGGTGCCGATACCATGAGCATCGGTGGTCACACCGTTAACGCTATACACATAGCCCTTGTCGGTCTGAGCCACACCATTGTACTTCTTCACGGTAGCGCAGATAATGACCTCGGCACCTGTAGCGATCGGAGCATTGCCCTCAACCCACTTCTGGTTGTTGAACCACAAAGCGCGGAACACCTGCATATCCTTGGCGGCATCGCCGTTGTTGTAGGTTCCGTTAGAAGAAATCCAGAACGTTCCGTTGCCAAACTTGGCGCCAAACTGACCGTTGGCGTCAACCTTAGAAACGTAACCCTTGATGTAAACCTGTGTGGGAGACACGTTGTCGCCCAGCGACTTCACATAGTCGATAGCCTCCTCAACGGTGTAAGGCACAGCCAGAGTGCCCGACAGGCCAGCCTGAGCCACCTGGAGCTTCACACTTGAAGAGTTGCCAGATGTGCTTGACGTGAAGGTCACGCCAGCGCTACGTGCACCAGCCACGTTATTGTTAGCATGGAAAGTTACAATAACGGTATCAGAAGGATTGGGCTCAATCTTTGAAGGAATACCAGCGATGAACTTGGTCTTCACAACGCGGAGCCAGCTCTGGGCATTGGCGTCGATCTCAGGATAGACACCGCTTCCCTTATAAGCCACTTTCACATTGTATTCGCCACCAGCGGCTGGGATAACACCTTCAGGAGTCTCAACGATCTTCACCAACGACTTCTTAATGTTGAGAACCGTTACGTTGACGAGCTGACCATTTCCATTATAGGTGCTTCTCGGACCCTCCACAGTGATGTAGTCGCCCTTCTCAATGCCTAAGCTTGAGAAGTTCTTCTGCTTACCATCCTTGTCAAGCGTACCATAGAGATAAAGTTCACCTGTACCATCATTGATATAGAGGTTGCCGTATGTAGTGTTAGCGATGTCGGTCACCGTACCGCTTACGCGATAGGTCTTGCCATCAGGACCAGCCAGCACCTCAGCACATGTTGCTGTTGTGGCCTCCATAGAGCCCTGACGAACCACCAAGTACTGACGCTTGTCGCCAATGCTAATCTGCAAAGGAATCTCACGACCACTTCCTGTGGCGTCGGCGTGGAAGATCACCTGTGTAACACCGGCCGATCCCTTCAAAGTAGTGGCTGTGAGCCATGTGGGCAACTCAGCCGTGATATCCTTCTTGTCGGCATCCTTGCCAATCACCACCGACTTTTCAAACTCCCAATCGCCAGTGGCGCTGATATTCACAGTGTCGTTACCACCGCCCTCGGGAATCGTCAGGTAAGTCTTGTCGAGAGAAATCTCGGCAAGCGAACCGATCGTGTTATCATCCGAACATCCCACCATGAGGAATGCGCCCAGGATGAAGCTTAATGAATATTTCAGTTTCATAAAATTCAAACTTAAAGAGTTCTTGATTAGTTGAACATGTATTTAACACCGATAGAAGCGTACCAGCACTGGCCTACAACCGGGTTGTAGACGAAGGTCTTCACGTTGCCGTTGACAGCCTTAGGTGTAGAGAACACGGGATAACCGTCAGCGTCAGTGTGGTCATACTTCAAGATACGACCCTCGTTGAGCGCAGGGTTCATGTACTTAGAAACACCCCAACTATCATTGAAGAGGTTCAAGAGGTTCTTCACGTCGAATGAGAGCTGCAGGGTGTGCTTGGTCTTGGCGACGTTCACCGTGAAGTCGTGCTTGTAGCTGATGTCAACGCGATGCACCCAAGGATTGTAAACGCTGTAAGCCTCAGCGTACTCACCCTGATGATCCTTCAGATAGCCATTGGCGTGAACATAGTCCATGAAACGCTTCTGGTCGTCGAGCGATGTGAAACGGAACTCATTGTTAGCCACCTGCTTGTCGGTGGGGATGTAAAGAGCATCGTAGCTATAGCCATCACCGTTCATGTCGTTGGCCAGCATGTATGAGTAGTTGTAACCACCGCGCCATGTCTCGTAAATCAAGCTATAGTGGTTGCCGCTGCGGTCGTGAGCGGTAGCCGACAGGAAGAAACGGTCGGGAGTGGTGTTGATGCTGTTGTGCAGCTTGATGCGGTTAGGACCGAACACGGTGGGCACGTATGTGAATGCCGACTCAGCGTTCGAACCAGGCAGAGAGGTAACCTCCTTGTTGACCTGATGGGTGTAAGCAGCAGTCAGGCTCAACCACTTGGTGGGCTCGGCCTTCACCTGGAACATGGTAGACCAACCATATCCACGGCTTGTGTTCTCAAGCACGAAGGCCTTTGTTGATGTGCGGAAACCTGTGGGATAGATGGGACGATTATCGGCGCCATTCCAACGAGCGAAGCTCTCAGGATCGCGCATGCTCCAGTCGGAGATTGTGGCAGCGTTAAGCGTCTTGTTGAAGATGGCCTCAGCGGTCACCGTCATCGGGAAGCCCACGGGCAAAGAGTAATCGACAGCGATAGAGCTCTTCCAAACCTGAGGCATCTTGAAGTCGTGGTCTACGGCAGAGATAGAGCTGGGCACCGTTCCCTCCTCAGGAGTAATGGTGGTGGGGTAACCCATTGCACCAAGTTTGTTGTAAAGAGCGGCGATAGAGGCGCGGCCATTTTCGTCGGTCACGAGACCGCCAGAGAAAGCACCTGTGAGGATGTCGTTAACCGATGTGTAGCCATTCTGGGCAGCATAAGCCTGAACGGCGGCGGGCAGACGGGTGAAGTTGGTTGTGGGACCCAGCTGCATCTGGTACTGCACCATACCTGAGTTGGTAGGCATGTTGGTGAAGAACACCAAAGGCAGACGGCCTGAGAAGAGACCTGTTCCACCACGAACGATCAGGCTTCTATCCTTCATCACATCCCATGTGAAACCAACACGGGGAGAGAATGTGAGGCTTGATGACGGCCACTTGCCAGTGTCGATGTGACGACCGTTGTAGCTAAGTTCCTTGATGGCGTTGTTGGTCATCAAGTCGCCATTGTTGAAGAAGATGTTGTCGATACGCAATCCGTAAGTCAACTTGAAGTTGTCGGTAGCCTGCCACTCATCCTGGCCATAGATACCCACCTTGCTATACTGCACGCGAGCAGTAGGATTCATGTCGCCGTTGTAACCGTAAGTCAAGCACACCACCTCAGGAGCGGCGCCGTTGATGAAATCGTCGACGCTGCGATAGCGGTAGTAACCTGTTCCGTTACGCATATACTGGTTGTCGGCCATCTGGTGCTCAAAGTTGAAGCCACCCATGATCTTATGGTTGCCATAATAATAGGTGAGGTCATCCTTGATGTTCCAAGTGGTGTTGTGCACAGCGTTGTTCCATGTGAAGAGCTCATAACCGAGCGACATGTACTGCACGTTCTGGCCTGTTCCGTCCTGGATGTCGATGAAGGGGAACTCAGAAGAGTCGGTGCCACGCACATCATCCTTCTTGGCGAATGTGGCGAGGAACTGGTTGGAGAGGTTGCTCGTCAGACGGCTGTTCAAGTCGAGAGAGAACGAGTGCACCTTGTTGTTCATCGAGTACATAGAGTTGGAGAACGACATACTATACAAAGAAGTACGTGAGTAGGGCGAGCGAACACCACCGTCCATTGAAGAGGCGTTGGGTGCTGTCCAGTTCTCGTTGTTGGTATAGTTGTAGCGGAAAGCCAGCTTGTGCATGTTGTTGATGTTCCAGTCGATACGGGCCAACAGCTTGGTGTTGCTCTTATCGGCGGGGAAGCTTGTGTATGAACCAGGGTTGTAACCATACTTGGTCATCACATGCTCCTTTACGCGCTCCATGTCGGCAACCGATGCGTATGACAGACCAGCGTCGGAGTTGCCCACGCCATCCTCAGAGGCGCGCCATGTAACGGCCTCCGTCGGGGTCTTAACCACCTCGGCGTTCACGAAGAAGAAGAGCTTATCCTTGAGGATCGGTCCACCAAGCGTCATGCCATAAGTGGTAGAGCGGTCCTTGGCGCGAGCTGTAGCGATGGTTGTTCCGTCGATGGCGTCACCACGCATGTTCTCGTTCTGGTGATAGATGTAAGCCGTACCCTTGAAGGTGTTGGTACCGCTCTTTGTGATAGCGTTCAAGCCGCCGCCGATGAAGTTGGTCTGGCGCACGTCGAACGGCGAGATAACCACCTGCACCTCCTGGATGGCATCCATAGAGATGGGGTTGCCGCCACCGGGCAGGTTTGAAGACAAGCCAAAGTCGTTGTTGAAGTTGGCACCATCAACCGTGAAGTTGGCTGTACGACCATCAGAGCCGGCGAACGTCAATCCGTTACCTCCGTAAGGAGAGAGGCGGGTGAGCTCGCTTACCGAACGGTTTACCGTAGGCATGCTTGCAATCATCGAGTTGTCGATGTTGGTCGACGCGCCTGTCTGCTCTGTGGTGAACTTAGTTGCCTTAGAGACGACCGTCACCTCCTTCAGCTCGTTGGTAGCCTCGTTAAGCACAACTGGCAGATTGTAGGTCTGAGCAAGTTCCAACTTAACATCGGTGAATTCCTTGGCCTGATAGCCAACGTAGCTCACCTTGACTGTGTAAGGACCACCGGGGCGCATACCATTGATGGTAAACATACCCTTGCTGTTGGTCACAGCCTGGTACTTGGTTCCCGAGGGCGTGTGCACGGCCTCGATGGTAGCGCCAATGACGGTCTCGCCATCGGCCATTACCTTACCACTCAAACCAGAAGTTGTAATCTGAGCCGTCATTGTGGTAATGAAGCTTACCATCAACGCAACCAGAATAAGCAATCTTTTCTGCATAAGTTTGATAAATTAAAATTAAATAATATGGGGAGAATCCCCGTTCATTGTTGATTGTTTGCAAATTTACCTAAAAAAGGTGAAGAGGGTGTTACGATGATGTGAAATTTTCTGCGACGAGCCCAAATTCCTTAGTTCTGCATCTTCAGGCATTCCACCTCTTGCAGCCACAGCGCCGACACGGCATCCGAGGGCATGCGCCAATCGCCTCGCGGACTGAGACTTACCGATCCCACCTTCGGTCCATCGGGCAGGCAGGAGCGTTTAAACTGCTGGTTGAAGAAACGTCGGCAGAACACGCCCAACCAATGGATGATGGTGGTGTCGTCGTAACGGCCCACCGATTCGTCGTTGCCATTGTTGTCGCCAAACGCTTTCTGCGCCAAGAGGAATATCTTACGGGGGCTGAAGCCGTGGCGAAGGAAATGATAGAGGAAGAAATCGTGGAGCTCATAGGGTCCCACAAGGTCCTCGGTCTTCTGCTTGATCTGTCCGTTCTCATCGGCCGGGATCAGTTCGGGCGAGATGGGTGTGTCGATAATGTCGCGCAACACAGATGCCGAAGCGTCGTCGACGGTTTGCGCCACATAGCGCACCAGGTCCTTGATGAGCGTCTTGGGCACCGATGCGTTCACACCATACATCGACATGTGGTCGCCGTTATAGGTGGCCCACCCCAACGCCAGCTCTGAGAGGTCGCCTGTTCCAATCACCATGCCTCCCACCTGGTTGCTCAGGTCCATGAGGATTTGTGTGCGTTCGCGCGCCTGACTGTTCTCGTAGGTCACATCGTGCACGGCCGCGTCATGGCCAATATCCTCGAAATGCTGCGTCACGCTCTTGGCAATGCTAATCTCGCGAACGGTCACCCCGAGGTCGTTCATCAGGTTGATGGCGTTGTTATAGGTGCGGTCGGTGGTGCCAAAGCCAGGCATGGTTACGCCCACTATGCCCTTGCGGTCGAGCTTCAGCTTATCAAAGGTCTTCACGCAAACCAGCAAGGCCAACGTGGAGTCGAGTCCACCGCTGATGCCCACCACCACGTTCTGGGCATGGGTATGGACGATGCGCTTGGCGAGTCCCATGACCTGTATGTTGAGAATCTCCTCACACGACTGTCGCATGGTCTCATCCGACGGCGTGAAAGGTTGCGGTTCTACGTGGCGCTCCAACACAAAGTCGCGCAACTGCGCAGGCTCGGCCTCGACAAAACGGATGTCCTCACCGATCATGCGGCGCTGCGCGTTCACAAATGTGGTGTTGTTGCGACGGTCGGCCCTGAGGCTCTCCACGTCGACCTGGGCCTCCACGACCTGCGCTTCCAGCGAGAAACGCTTGCCTTCGGCCAAGCAACGGCCATTCTCGTAAATCAGGGCGTTGCCACCATACACCACATCTTGTGTGCTCTCGCCAAAGCCTGCCGAGCAATACACGTATGCGCTCATGGTGCGTGCGCTCTGTTGTGCGAGCAGGCCGGTCAGGTACTCATGCTTGCCCAGAAGCTCATCGGAAGCCGAGAGGTTGAACACGATGTCGGCACCCGCCAAAGCCAGGTGGTTGCTGGGAGGTGTAGGGGCCCACACGTCCTCACAAATCTCCACACCAAACACGGCGCCATCGGCCGTGCGGAAGAGTTGGGGGGCGGGAGTCAGCGTCACCATGTGGCCCGCATAGCGTATGGTCATCTCGCGCAGGTCTTGCAACGAGGCAAACCAGCGCTTCTCATAAAACTCATTGTAATTGGGGAGATAGGTCTTGGGAACAATGCCCAAGATCTTGCCTTTCTGAAGCACAATACCACAGTTGAGCAACAGGCCGCCCGCCACGACGGGGGCGCCCACAATGCAGATGATGTCCAACTGGCGCGTGAAGTCGAGCAGGGCCATCACGCTGTTCTCGGCAGCGTCGAGCAGCAGTTGCTCGCGAAAGAGGTCCTGACACGTATAGCCCGTGACGCTCAGCTCTGGAAACACGATGATTTCCACGCCGCGCCCTTCAGCCTGGGCTATGATTACTTCCATCTCCTTTGTGTTCTGAACACAATCGGCAACCTTCACAGAAGGCACAGCCGAGGCCACTTTGATAAATCCGTACTTCATATTATCAATTCTTCCTCTATTAAATAGGAATGCATTAATATTCCGCAAAGTTAGCCAATTTTTCTTAAATCATCAAACGCTGACGCTAAAAAACTATGCTTCCTAATGCTTTTATATACAATCTTTTCCTCCTATTCTCCTTTCTGCATCATTTATTGCAAGCCATGCCCAAAGGCAAATAGCGTTAAAAAACTACAATTTGTTACCACGGCTCAAAAATATCAACTATATTTGCAACAATAAACCTAAATTCCACAACAATGTCACACGATTGGCCCGTCAAACATAAAGTGTTGATGTTCATTCTCCTCGCGTTTGCCATTTTCCCTGCAAACGCACAGACTACTGTTGCGCAATACAAGGCATGCCTTGAGAAACATGGAGAGGATCCCGTAGAATACATATTCCGACTGTTTGAAAAGGCAGATGTGGTGATCCTTGGCGAACGCGATCATCGCGACATCACACAATACGATTTCATCTCGCGCCTACTGGCAGACAAGCGCTTTTCCGAACGAATCGGTTACGTTTACACAGAGGTGGGAAGCGCCAACAAGACAGAATCTGCCAACAAACTAATCAAAACAGACTGGGCAAGTGAGGAGGATGTTCAAAAAGCGCTAAGGGAGCACTTACGCTATGAAGATTATGGCTTCCTTTGGGAAAAAACCAATCGCTCCACATTTCTCGACAACCTCTATCACATCAACCAAAAGTTGCCCCACGACAAGAGGATAACCCTTGGACTAACCGACATCGCCTTCGATTGGACCCAATGGACTTCGCCCGACAAATACAAGTGGACCTTTCCCAATAAATACAGGAAATGGGCACGTAAAAACATCTATTTCCACAAAGGGCAGCGCACTATCATTCGTGACAGGGAAATGGCAAAAAACTTCCTGAGCCAATACAAGAAGCAGAAAGCTATTAACGGTCACCAAAAGGCGCTCGTCATTTGGAATGAGCCACATGCCATGCGTTTGCCTCATGGCAAATGTGCTGGCTACCGCACGAAGAAGTCCCTCGGAGAAGAAAACGTAAAGATTGTTTGCCTCAATTGGTACATTTGGAGCAACCCTGGCGAATTTGACTTTGCAGCATCAAGCGGACCAGGACTCATCGACGACGGACAATGGGATGCGGCGTTCCAGTTAACAGGCAACAAGCCAGTAGGATTCGACCTGAAGGGAACACCTTTCGGCGATACCAAAGCATGGCATTACAACGACGGAACATCGTGGAAAGACCTTTCTGACGGCTACATTTTCCTCAATCCGTTCTACGAATTCATAGGCTCGATAGGTATCAAGAATATTCTCAACGATGAATGTAAGCCTGATATGCAACGCCGCCTCAACTTGATGGCCGACACAGGCGAAATGCCTTCTAACGATTGGGACGAGATGAAGCTGTATTACAATACGGTACGAACCTTCCCGATTCCCGATGAAAGGACTCGGAAACACATGAAGGAACAACTCGACAAACAACTACTACAAGCATCGGAACACTGATACCATACCCAAGCAACAAGCAGCCCCAAGCATGTGCCCCACTAACCGAAAAGTGGGGCGAGGTGGATTTTTTCGGAAGGATTGACAGACCGTCACGATAAAAATTCGTAAATTTGCGAACCATGTCGAAAGTATTACTATGTTTGGGCAGCAATAGGGATGCGTTGCGTCATATCGATGCAGCGCAAAACATGTTGCGCCGCACCCTTGGTGACATTCGGTTCAGCCAGTCGCTATGGACGAAGCCCATCGGAACCGCCACACCATCGCCCCTCTACCTCAACTGCTTGGCGCAGGCCGACACCAACCTGGGCTATCCCGCCCTGCACCAGATGTTGAAAGACATGGAACGCACCATCGGCTCGACCCCCACCGAGCGTAAGCAGGGCATTGTGCGCATCGACATCGACATTCTGTTGGCCGATGGGCAGCGCCACCATGAGGACGACTGGGAGCGGCCTTACGTAAAAAATCTCTTGGCCCAACTGTAACCCCACTTCCAATAGCTTTCTGTTCATAGAACGCCATTGCCCTGGCGGTGCAACCCATCGTTTATAAGCACGGAAAACACTCAACAAACTACATTAAAATCTACATTGTTTTTCTGAGCAAAAGAAATCGTGGCTGCAAATACGCGATTCTCAAGCATATTTTGTTACCTCCCACAACTCCCTGACTGCCAAACAGTTAGCCATAAAACTATCCCGTCACACTTCAAACCATCAGTTTTGCGCTTGCAAAACATGCCTAACCACACTGCCAAACATGCCTAACCGCACTACGAAACGTGCCCGATTGAGACTCAAAAAGGCAGCTTTCGCAACTCGATTAGGCATCTTTTGTAAAATCATAGTTTATAAACGATGCTCCGATCTCATAAAAACCACAAAATCGCCCTCTGGTTTACACAAAAAGCCTGGCCCGTTTTTTCTATAAAAAACTCAACAAACCACACATCCACACTTCTACACAAACAAGCCATGACCCCTACCCTATAAAACCACAACTCCTTTCGCCACCCCCAATGAGGGGCGGCGAAAGGAGCGCCATTCGTATCATGCCCCCCGAAAAAGCCTGAGCGATTTTTAGGGGCCATATCTTGTTATTGATTCATCAAGAACGACTTGAACGCATCGAAGTCGTTTGCCATCTCCACGCTTTGCTTCTTACCACGCATGAACGCCTGCAGACGCTCAGGAATGGCTATATCGGTTCCGAGGATATCGTCGACTTTCTCCTTGAACTTGGCAGGATGAGCCGTCTCCAAGAACACGCCCACCTCACTGGGCTGCAACAGTTCCTTCAAGGCCCTCCAACCGCAGGCTCCATGAGGATCGAGCACATAGCCCGTAGCCTCGTAACACTGGCGCATGGCCTCGCGAATACGATCGTCGGTATAGGTGGCACCACTGATGTCGGCCTTGATGTCGGCCCACTGGTTCGCATACAGATCAAGTATGCGGGCGAAATTGCTCGGATCGCCCACGTCCATGGCGTTGGCCAATGTCTGCTTGCTGGGCTGCGGACAATATTGGCCCGTCTGCAAGTAGTTGTAGAAGATATCGTTGGCGTTGTTGGCCGCCACAAATCGCTTCACGGGCAGACCCATACGCTTGGCAAACAAGCCTGCGGTGATATTACCAAAGTTGCCGCTGGGCACACACACCACAAGGTTTGACGGATCGGCCACAGCCGCCACGCGTTTCAGTTGGGCGTAGGCGTTGAAGTAATAGAACGCCTGCGGCAGGAAGCGCGCCACATTGATGGAGTTGGCCGAGGTGAGCGTCATGTGGGCGTTAAGCTCGCCATCCATGAAGGCGTTCTTCACCAATGCCTGGCAATCGTCGAACACGCCATCCACCTCAAGAGCGGTGATGTTGCGGCCCAACGTGGTGAACTGGCTCTCCTGTATTCTGCTCACCTTGCCCTTCGGATAAAGCACATAAACATGGATGCCGTCCACCCCAAGGAATCCGTTGGCGACGGCCGATCCCGTGTCGCCGCTGGTGGCCACCAGCACATTGACCTCGCCACCAGCCATGGGCCGGCCTTCGCAGTCCTTATGGATGAAATATTGCAACAGACGGGCCATGAAACGGGCGCCCACATCCTTGAAGGCAAGTGTCGGGCCATGGAAGAGCTCCAAGCTATAGATGCCCTCCTCCACGCGCCGCAACGGCGTCTCGAAGGCGAGTGTGTCGGTAACGATACGCTTTAGCGACGCATCGTCGACATCGCCGCCAAAGAAAGCGCGCGCCACCTCGAACGACATCTCCTGAAAGGTCAGTTGGTCGATACGATCGAAAAAACTGGCGGGCAACTGCTGAATGTGGTCGGGCATATACAAGCCCCGGTCGGGGGCGAGACCACGCTCCACGGCTTCGCGCAATGTAGCCTGGGGAGCGCGCCCATTGGTACTGTAATACATCATGGTTATCGTGAATTATCCTATTTCCATAAACTTCCTCATAAACTCAGTGAGGTGCAGCAAGCCGTAGGCACCTTCCACGCACGACACCTCGTCGTAGACCTGCACCTCATCGGGCTCAATGCCTCGGTGCCAAACAAGGAACGGCACGGGCTCCTTCACATGGGTGCGCACCTCCACGGGGGTGGGATGGTCGGGCATCACGGCGATGCACACGGGCTCGTCCCATTTCTTCACCTCATTATATATGGGCTCCACAATGCGGTGGTCGAGATACTCTATGGTGCGCAACTTGAGTTGCAAGTCGCCGTCGTGGCCGGCCTCGTCGCTGGCCTCCAGATGGAGAAACACAAAGTCCTGCTGCGCCAACGCCTTCAGGGCGGCCTCAGCCTTGCCCTCATAGTTGGTGTCGGCCAAGCCTGTGGCACCCGGCACCTTCACCACGTCGAGCCCCGCATAGCGGCCAATGCCACGTATGAGGTCGACGGCCGAGATGCACGATCCGGTGTGGATCTGTGGGTACAATTGCTGCAAGGTCTGCATCGACGGGCGATAGCCCCCACCCCACGGCCAGATGCTGTTGGCCTTCGCCGCGCGTTGCTGGTTAAAGGGATGGACGGCAAGCAACTGCTGGCTCTTTAGTATCAGGTCGTTGAGCAGGTCGGCCGTCTGCTGCCCGTTCAGTCCGTCGGCAGCCCCATGGCTGAGGTCTTTGCGGTCGGCCCATCCCTCCTCGGGTTTCACCAACAGGTCGGCCCAAGGCTCATTGGGATGGTCGTGGGGCGGAGCGCACACCACATGCTTGTTGCCTCCACGCACAACAAGCAGGTGGCGATACTGTATGCCGGTGACAAAACGCACACGCTCATTGCCTAAATGGTCGTTGAGGTAATGGAGCAGCACGTCGGCCTCTTCGGTCTTCAGGTGCCCACCATGGTGGTTCTTGATGAGCCCGTCCTCCAGCTCGATGATGTTGCAGCGGAGGGCGAAGTCGTCGGGGTGCAGGTCGTAGCCGATGCTTGCGGCCTCAAGGGGGCCACGTCCTTCATAAACCTTATCCTGATCATAGCCCAAGATGGTGCTGTTGGCCACCTCCGACCCTGGCAAATAGCCTTCGGGAATGGTGGTCAGGCGACCTGTACGCCCTTTACGCGCCAGCATGTCCATGTAAGGAGTGTCGGCATATTGCAGCAAAGTCTTGCCGCCCAGACGGTCCACGGCGTGATCAGCCATGCCGTCTCCCAAGATAATGATGTGTTTCATGCTTATACGTTGGCTATCGACATGATGTTGGCAAACACTCCGGCTGCCGTAACGCTTGCTCCGGCTCCATATCCCTGAATCTGCATGGGATAGTCCTTGTAGCGCTCGGTGGTGAGCAGGATGATGTTGTTGCTGCCCTCCAGGTTGTAGAACGGATGGGTGCTATTCACGGCTTTCAGTTCCACGCTGGTTTTTCCGCCATCCATTGTGGCCACGAAACGCCAGCGCTTACCCTCGGCTTCCAACAAGCGTCGGCGTCGCTCAAAGTCGGCGTCGAGCTGGGGCAGACGCTTCCAAAACTCGTCGAGCGTGCCTTGGAAATAATCGTCGGGCACAAAGAGATGCTTTTCCACATCGGCCTGTTCCACGCGGTAGCCTGCCTCGCGAGTTAGGATGACCAACTTGCGTATGACATCGGTGCCGCTCAGGTCCAAACGTGGGTCGGGCTCCGAATAGCCATTCTCCTTGGCCATGCGCACCGTCTCGGAGAACGGCACATCGGCTGAGATGGCGTTGAAAATGAAGTTGAGCGTGCCGCTGAGCACCGCCTCTATCTTCAGGATCTTGTCGCCCGAGTTTCGGAGGTCGTTGATGGTGCCTATGACGGGCAATCCGGCACCCACATTAGTCTCGAAGAGGAACTTTACACCGCGACGCATGGCGGTGTCCTTCAGGTAGGCATAGTCCTCATAGCGCGAGCTGGCGGCAATCTTGTTTGCGGCCACCACGCTGACATTGTGCTCCAGGAACGAGCGGTAGAGCGCGGCTATGTCTTTCGAGGCTGTGCAATCCACAAACACGGAATTGAAGATGTTCATGCCAATAATGTTGTCGCGCAACTTCTCGGGCGTGCTCGTCTCCGACGTTTTCAGCAACTCGCGGTAATTGGCAAGGTCGATGCCGTCGCGCGAGAAGATGGCGTTCTTGCTGCTGGCTATGCCCACCACGTTGAGCTTCAGGCGGTTGTGCTCCTTCAACTGCTCATATTGTGAACGTATCTGCTCAATGAGCTTGCCGCCCACCGTTCCCACTCCGCAGATGAAGAGGTTGAGCACGTTGTATTCAGAGAGGAAGAATGAGTCGTGGATAACGTTGAGCGACTTGCGCAAATAGCGGGCGTTGATGACAAAAGAGATATTGGTCTCAGAGGCTCCCTGCGCGCAAGCGATAACCGAGATGCCACTTCGACCCAGCGTGCCAAACAACTTTCCGGCAATGCCGGGCGTGTGCTTCATATTCTCGCCAACGATGGCGATGGTGGCCAACTCGCTCTCAGCGTGCATGGGGAACATGGCGCCATCCTCAATCTCGGCCTCAAACTCCTTGTTGAGCACGCTGACGGCCTTGTCGGCGTCCTCGTCGCGCACACCAATAGAGGTACTGTTCTCCGACGACGCCTGCGACACAAGGAACACGCTGATGCCGTGGTCGGCAAGGGCGGTGAAAATTCGGCGGTTCACACCGATGACACCCACCATGGAAAGACCCGACACGGTGATGAGCGTCGTGCCCTTGATAGACGAGATGCCACGGATGGCCTTGCTGTCGTTCTCCACCTTTCCCTTGATGATGGTGCCGCGCCCCTCAGGGTTGAACGTGTTCTTCACTCGGATGGGGATGTTCTTGATGCAAACGGGATAGATGGTAGGCGGATAGATCACCTTGGCTCCAAAGTTGCAAAGCTCCATGGCCTCCACATAGCTCAGCTCGTCGATGGTATAGGCGGAGCGGATCACCTTGGGATCGGCCGTCATGAAACCGTCTACATCGGTCCATATCTCGAGCACCTCGGCGTTGAGCGCCGCGGCCACAAGGGCTGCGGTATAATCGGATCCGCCACGACCGAGATTGGTGGTCTCACCCGTGTCTCTGTCGCATGAGATGAATCCTGGCAGGATGGTCACACGTGGCAATTCGGCGAAAGCATCACGCACCAACTTATTGGTGAGCACGCTGTCGAGGGTGTTCTTGCCATGCGCAAACTCGGTCTTGATAAATTCGCGGGAGTCCATCCACATGGAGCCACGCACCATCGACGACACGATGTTGGAGCTCAGGCGCTCGCCGTAGCTCACAATGGCGTCTTGGGTCTTACGACTCAGGTCGCGAATAAGGTACACACCGAAATAGATGGAGCGCAACTGTTCGAAAAGAGCGTCGACCTTATTGAATAAATCCTCGCGGTCTATGGTATTGGTAATGATGGTGTCGATCATCTTATGATGGCGATCAACCATCTCTTCGAATGAAATTTTCCAGGCTTCGTTGCCACTAACGGCTTGCTGAGCGGTGGAGAGGAGCTTGTCGGTAATGCCCCCAAGCGCACTGACGACTACAACAATCGGCTGTCGACGTGCCTCATTTTCCACGATGTGCTTCAGGCTCAAAATGCTCTTCACGGAACCTACAGATGTTCCGCCAAACTTTAGAACTTTCATTATTCTTTGGGTTAAATTACTATTCTGCCACCCCCGAAACAAACGAGGCTGCGACAAAACTTGGTTGCAAATGTAGCAATATTAATTGTTTTTGCCAACGTTTTGGTTAACAATCTGTAGGTTTAAGTACACTTTTAGTAACAAACCCGTATGTTTCAACCCCAATCAGCCATTGAATTTCGGCACAAAATGCCTACATCAGACAGGCGTAAGCAAGACGGCGAGGATGCCTAAAGTCGACGCTACCTCTTGCACGCACCGAAATCATAGCCCACGAAAAAGCCCGGCGCTCTTGAGAAAGAGGACCGGGCTCATCGATGTTTTATCGATACAATTTAGTTGTTGGTGTAAATCCAAGCCACAAATAGCATAATGGCAACGGCAACGATACTAAGCAAGACGAACAACACCTTGCCTATGATCTTGCGGCGTTTGCTTGCACTCAATGTGTGAATCTTGAACTTCTCCGATTCATCCATGTGGTGCGAATGGTGGCGCCCATGATGATGTTTGTGTTTGTTATTGTCCATATTACCGCTATTGATATTCACGAATCAACCCGATGATTAGAATCGGAAGTCCATTTCCACATCCACCATGTTGTAGTTGTGCTTGGCCAGCGAGCGATCGTTGACACGGGCAAACTCAGCATTGACCTGGATGTTCTTAGTGAACAGATAGTCGGCGCCAACCTCATAGAAGGTCTTTGCGCGGCTCCAATCGGCTGTCGAACGATACAAATCGTAACGTGCCTTGACGTGCATCTTCTGCTTGATGATAGGAGCGATGACCAAGGCATACACGCCGTCGGCCTTGCTGCCGAGCTTCTCATTGCCGGAGCAGTTGCTCAAATCCTCGGCCTTCTCATAGGCCTTGGCAAAAGCCATGCCTGTAGAGTGCACATACTCTGAGCGAATGGTCCAATCGTCAAACTTATACTCGCCCGAGATGGCATAGCGATGCTGGGGCAAACGACGAATGCCGGTCTGCTCAATGCCCTGTTCATTGGTCCATGTTCCCTTGCGGCTGTAGGAGCCTTCGCTGCCAAACACACCGATGCGCATGCCCTTGACGGGCATCACCCACACACCACCGATGAGGTCTTTCTGCTGATCCACATCCTTGGTGTTGATGCCTTGGCCGTTGAACACACCCACCTGATAGTGCAACAGGTTGCGACCGTTCACCTTGAGGAAGTCGCCCTGCAACTGAACACCGATGTCACGACCATTGGAAGCGTGCATGCCGCTACGGTCGGCGAAACCCGCCAACTTGCTGATGGGCTGGCTATATGACATGAAACCTTGGTCGATGGGGTGCATGGGGTTCTCAAACGTGAACGGACGCTTGAACTGTCCCATCTTCACTTTGAAGAAGTCGTACTTCTGCCACTCAGCGAAGAGGTCGACCAAACGGGGCGACAAGGTGTTGGTAGTAGTGTTGCCATTGAGCTGCACTTGCATCTTCCAATAAAAATCATCGGCGATGCGACCATCCAAAACTGCACGAACAATGCGCAAGTTGAACGAGTTGGCCTTGGCATTCTCCTGTCCGGAATACTGGTACTGGGTAAGCGCATAACCCGACAACTTGACTTGCGACAGCCATGAAGGCAATTTGGCCTGTGCATTGGCCACCATGACGCTTGCAAGCATACATGCTGCCACTAACGTTTTTCTCATCTCTAAGGTTTTAGTTAATACTTGTTTAAATAACATTGCAAAAGTAATAAATTTATTGAAGAAAGAAAAAGGTTTGCAAAAAAATATAAAGCGTTTGAAAAAATAGGTACATTTGCAATGTGATAAGTAAGAATAAGATAAAATACATAGCCGCATTGGGCCACAAGAAGCACCGCCAAGAGGAAGGGCTCTTTGTCGGTGAGGGACCCAAGGTGGTAGCCGACTTGCTGCAAGTGATGAAGCCTCGCCTCATCGTAGCCACCCAGCAGTGGCTCGACGAGGGCGGCAACGCACAAGCGGCCACGGCTGCGGCCGAGGTCATTACAGTGACCGACGACGAGCTGCGTAAGGTTTCGTTTCTCCAACACCCGCAACAGGTGTTGGGCGTGTTCCCCATGCCCAAGGCCAACGACCAAGAATCGTTGGACGACATGGGGCTGGTGTTGGCGCTCGACGGCGTACAAGACCCAGGCAACTTAGGAACCATCATCCGCATTGCCGATTGGTTTGGCATTACCAACATCTTCTGCTCGGCGGAGACCGCCGACCCATGGAACCCCAAGGTGGTGCAGGCCACAATGGGAAGCATTGCCCGTGTGAGGTTGCACACCATCGACCTGCCACAATGGATGGGCTCGCTGCCCAGTGGATACCCCGTCTACGGCACCTTGTTGGAAGGTAGCTCCATTTACGAGCAAGAGCTCTCAGCCAAGGGCGTCATTGTGATGGGCAACGAGGGAAACGGCATATCGCCCGCCATCCGACAGCTCATCACCCACAAACTGCTCATTCCCAACTATCCAGAAGGACGCCAAACGGCCGACAGTCTCAACGTGGCCATCGCCACAGCCATCACCTGCGCCGAGTTCAGGCGCCGCATGCCCACACACCCATAAACACCTACAACTCATGGAAACGGATTTGTATAAAATAAGAAGCACAAAGGCTTGCTTTCGCGCAGCATACGACTTGTATTGCTCCAACCTGAGAACCCTCTTCAAGAACACATGGCTTCCCGTGTTGGTTCTTTCAGCCATCGCCTGCCTTTCACACCTAATGATGTGGAACGAAAGCGCAAGAACCCTATCGGAAGCAGAGTCCACCTCCTCACCGGTGGCGTATATCGCTGAGAGCATCGGCCTGTCGGTCATGTGTGTGGTGGGGTTCATCTGGGCCTACTCATGCGTTTTCAGCCTGCTTAGCGGCAGGAGCCGCAAAGCCATCTGGCCACGCCTGTTACGGGCCACGCTGATTAACTTTGGCACATTCTTCGTGCTCATCCTGATAACCATATGCTTGGGCATGATTCCCATCTTCTTAGTGGCCAACAAAACAGCAACCATACCCGAGAGCACCCTAATGACCTCGGGCGCCATCATCATAGGCCTGTACTTCGTTTGGGCCATTATCCTGATACCCACGATCTACTCAACGATGAAATACGTCATGGAACCCGAACAAAAAGCGGGCAGCATCCTGGGTTCATCCTACCGCCAAGGATGGCGCCATTGGGGCTTCCTGTTCATCTGCTTGCTGTTGGCTTGCATCATCTATTGGCTGGCCTTGAGCATCGTGGCCACACCAGAACTCATCCTGTTCTTTGCCAACTACACAAACGAAGCAGGCAAACTCATGGGCGACGTCTCAGGCTTGCCACCCTACTTCGGCTTCGCAGGCTACTTGATTTCATTGCCATGCGTCTTCGTGTGGAACTACCTCACGATATGGATCACGATGGTTTTCTATTACGTCTACGGTAGCATTGAGGCCAAGAAAAGAGCGACGACACAAACAACACAACCATAAATGGCACAAAGATTACTGTTTATCGATCGCGACGGAACCCTCATCGAGGAGCCACAAGACGAGCAGATCGATTCGTTCAACAAACTAAAATTCACACAAGGAGTATTTCGAAACCTCGCATTCATCAGCGCTCATCTCGACTTCAAACTCGTCATGGTGAGCAATCAGGATGGATTGGGCACACCATCGTTCCCAGAGGACACCTTTTGGCCTGTGCACAACTTCATTCTCCAAACATTGGAGAGCGAAGGCATCACGTTCGACGACCAACTGATAGACCGTCATTTTCCTGAGGACAACTCGCCCATGAGAAAGCCTGGGACGGGCATGCTGAAGAAATACCTGGACAATAGCGACTACGACATCGCCCACTCGTGGGTCATCGGCGACCGCGAGAGCGACGCACAACTGGCCGAAAACATGGGATGTAAGTCGCTGATCCTGGGAAAGAACGGCATGACATGGGACAAGATCAGCGAGATATTGTTTGCCGGGGAACGCATAGCCGAGGTGGAGCGAAACACCAAAGAGACGCAAATCCACGTGAAGATAAACCTCGACGGGTCGGGCAAGACCGACATATCGACGGGCCTTGGTTTCTTTGACCACATGCTTGAGCAAATAGGCAAGCATGGCATGATGGACCTGACCATCAAGACCCATGGCGACCTTTGGGTGGACGAGCACCACACCATAGAAGACACCGCCATCGCATTGGGCGACTGCCTGCGTAAGGCGTTGGGCGACAAACGCGGCATTGAGCGCTATGGCTATTGCCTGCCTATGGACGATTGCCTATGCCAAGTGGCCCTCGACTTCGGTGGACGACCCTGGCTGGTATGGGATGCCACCTTCACACGCGAGAAGATTGGTGAGATGCCCACCGAGATGTTCTTCCACTTCTTCAAGAGCCTCAGCGACTCGGCGCTCATGAACCTAAACATCAAGGCGGAAGGACAAAATGAGCACCATAAGATAGAAGGCATCTTCAAGGCCTTGGCAAGAAGCTTGAAGATGGCCGTAAAAAGAGACATCTATCACTTTGAGCTCCCCAGTACGAAGGGCACATTGTGATAGATGCCTATAGGTTGCGCTGATATCAGCCACAACACTTTTACCCCCAATGGGCCATTAGGCCAAAACACTAATAAGAATTAAACGCTAATGGCCTATTGGGGTTTGATCATCGAAAGGAAATATTCGTGGACCCGGGGGTCGTCGTTGAGCTCCGGATGGAAGGCTGTGACCAGCTGACTGCCTTGGCGGGCAGCCACAATGTTGCCGTCGACAACAGCCAAGACCTCGGCAGAAGCCTCCACCTTTTCTATATATGGGGCTCGGATGAAGGTCATGGGAATGTCGCCCACAGAAGCAAACGGCGCTTCCGTCGAGAAACTTCCGAGCTGTCGGCCATAGGCATTGCGCTTAACGCAAATATCCATGGTTGCCAGTCGCTCACGGTTCTCACCCTCAACACTCTTCGCCAACAAGATAAGGCCAGCGCAAGTGCCGAAAACGGGCAGGCCGCCAACAATCGCCTCGCGGATGGGTTGAAGCAAACCGAGGTCGTGAAGGAGCTTCGACTGGGTGGTCGACTCACCGCCGGGAATGATCAATCCATCCTTCGGCTGTTGCCAATCAGACAGTTGGCGAACTTCAAAACTATCGACCCCGAGTTGACGAAGCATCGCTTCATGCTCCACAAATGCACCCTGAAGGGCAAGCACAGCTATTCTCATATTCTTACTGTCCTCTCTCAGCCATCAACGTTTTAATCTCCTGCTCGTTGATTCCCACCATGGCAGGACCAAGGTCCTCGCTCAACTCGGCAATCTTCTTAGCGTCCTTGTAGTTGGTAACGGCCTGAACAATAGCGGCAGCACGCTTCACGGGATCGCCACTCTTGAAGATACCAGAGCCCACGAACACGCCCTCAGCGCCCAACTGCATCATCAGGGCAGCGTCGGCGGGAGTAGCCACACCACCAGCAGCGAAGTTGACCACGGGCAACTTGCCATTGTCGTGAACATACTTCACCAACTCATAGGGAGCCTGCAACTGCTTGGCAGCCTCGTACAACTCGTCCTCCGACATGCTTGTGAGACGGTGTATCTCACCCTGCATCATGCGCATGTGCTGCACAGCCTGCACCACGTCGCCTGTTCCAGGCTCGCCCTTCGTACGAATCATCGATGCACCCTCAGCGATACGGCGCAAAGCCTCGCCCAGATTTCTTGCACCACAAACGAAAGGCACCTTGAACTTTGTCTTGTCGATATGATAAACATTGTCGGCCGGCGACAGAACCTCGCTCTCGTCGACATAGTCGATCTCAATAGCCTCTAAAACCTGAGCCTCAACGAAATGACCGATACGGCACTTGGCCATGACGGGGATAGACACTGCCTGCTGGATGCCCTTGATCATCTTGGGGTCGCTCATGCGCGACACGCCACCAGCTGCACGGATGTCGGCGGGAATGCGCTCGAGTGCCATAACGGCACACGCACCTGCCTGTTCAGCGATTTTTGCCTGCTCGGGTGTTGTCACATCCATAATCACGCCGCCTTTCAGCATCTGTGCCAAGTTGCGGTTCAGTTCTTGTCTGTTTTCCATTAGTTTATGATTTTAAAAGTTAGTTATGTTATTATTCATTAACCAGGCCATACTCTTGGTAATGGCTACGGTACTCGGTTGGCGTCATTCCAGTGAGCTTTTTGAAGAACTTCGACAGATGGGCCTGGTTGGCAAAGCCAAAGACCAGGGCGGTCTGCTGAATGGTGTCGTGCGTGGCAGCCAAATGGGCCTTGATATCTTCCACCAGATAAGCGTCGACAATGCTTTTGGGCGATTTGCCCGCCACCAGTCGGCACACCTGACCGAGATAGCGGCTGCTAACGTTCAGCACATTGGCATAGTGGGAAACGTCGGCCTTGGTCGACGATTCCTTCTTCACTAAGTTGATGAACTCAGCATACAGTTCCCCACTCCGTCCAGTAAGTTTGGCACTTTTCGAGAAGAGATTGGTGGCAAACGCATGCGCCTTGGCGATGGCGTCGCTCACGCTGTCGCCCTGGTTGAGGTAAACGGCAAGGGCTGAAGCGAACATGTTGACACTTCCGTGGTCGGCCGCATCGTCGAGGAAGCACACGTTATCGGCGATGCAATCGCTCAGCAGCAGGTCGCTCTCGCGGCGCCGCATGATGATGACCTTGCACAGGGGGAACAACTTATGACGGATCATCTCGATGGTCGCCGTTCCCATCAGTCGGTCGCCATGGCTGGAGAAGAGCACTGGAGCGTACACCACCGACTTGGGCTTGTAACGCCGCAAGGCACTCACAATGGCTTTCAGTACCTCCGTGTTTCTAACCATACCTATCTTCACCGTCTCGGGCATCACATCATCGACGATGGCGTCGAGCTGTCCGCTGACAATGGGAGCCGGCAAATCATAGAAATGCTGGATACCCAGGGTGTTTTGCAAGGTCACCGAGGTGATGACCGACACGGCCTTGGAGCCGAGTGCCGATATCGTGGTGATGTCGGCCTGAACGCCCGATCCACCTGTGCTGTCGCTACCCGTGATGGTAAGTATTGCCGAATTACTCATTAACTGAATTCATTTCGAATGCAAAGAAAACAAAAATTAGGGTAAAAGGCGAATTTTATTCCCTTTTTGACAAACATTTCTTCATTTTGGACATTCACCAAGTGCGCTTGAAACAAATGCTCCTCTGAAGGGTAAAGAGCAACCAAGGTGGGAATTTAACACTACAACTTCCGGCTCCTACTCCATAAAACATAATTTACCGTAAAAATGCAAAAGCAAGTATAAGTTTTAACACTCAAAACTTGCAATTGCCCAAAAGATTTTCTTCTTTTGCAAAAAGAAATACGAAAATTTTTCTATGGGTGTCGCTTATAACAACCATCTAAAACTAAGAAACTATGAAACAGGCTATACTTATCTTAGCGCACAAAGATTTTGCAGCCTTGAAAAAGTTAATAGCTTATTTCAAGCAAGATTGTTATGTGTTTGTTGAAGTTTACGTAGGATCTGACAATAATATACCAGAAGGTTATTCTGTACAATTCCGTCTAGATGATTTTGAGGGCAACTACATGGAAACACAGATATTAAAAAAATCCCGCCAGAAGGCTCAAGCTACGCAGAAAGTAGGCACATTTCAGTATGTAAAAGACAAAAACTACAGGATGTTCATCAAAGTCTTTCATAATAACAACATTATAGAAACAGCCCAATTACCTTAGCTTTTGAACACCCCACTTACTAAAAAATATGAAAATAGATAAGAAATATAGAAATTTGTTAGGTGGTATTGCGATCATTCTTAGTTTGGTCTCTTCATGCATCCCTATATGTGATTCAAGG
>OBLI01000073.1_pt1 | contig 97487 bp, 92 predicted proteins | sample 1519701 | NCBI WGS metagenome assembly OBLI01 (sample SAMEA3663005, study PRJEB22513) | pig gut metagenome | biome: pig gut; feature: pig-associated habitat; material: faeces | place: France | collected 2012
GTATTATATCACTTTAAGTAAACTAATACAAGACTATCTACGTTGAATTGTATCCCTATAGCTGAAGCTAGGGGTTTTACGGCGGTTTGGATAATCGCCATATATATTATATATTCTACATGAAAAACAAAAATCCTGCAAAAAAATATATCCGCATCAAAAGCTGATGCGGATATATCGAAGGCTTTAACTTAAAAGCCCGGCTGCAACAGGATTTCAGCTGGCAGGACCGAACTCATTGGCACCCTCGTTGCCCTTCATCACAGCCAAAGCTATGACAACGGCAATATCCAGTGCACTGACCAGGTTCGCCACCAGGCTGCTGTCCAAAAAATACACGCCGAAGCTGAGCACGGCTGGCACTATAACTGCCAGCAGCCATTTGCCGCCCTTGCCCAGGTCGTGCAGCCGCCTGATGCCCAGGCACACCGCAACCAGGTTGGAAAAAAGCCCAATCAGCACTCCCCCAATATACATGGTGCCGCCAGTCTCCATAGTCTCCAGCTGGCCGGTTGCCATCATTGCGGCGCTGAACAGCATCATCACCACCACAGCTGCAACTATGGTAGCCAGATAATACATGATATACTTCTTGCGGTTCAGCCTGCCGCCAATCATTTTCTCCAGCATCAATTACCATCCTTTATCACTTATAACTTACAACTTACAGCTTGAACTGAGCCAGGGAGTTCTGCAAATCCTGTGCCTGCTCAGCCAGCTTGCGGCTGGCATCTGCAATCTCCAGCATGGAAGCAGTCTCCTCCTCGGTAGCAGCGGATACAGTCTCCGCCTCGCTGGCCACTGAACGGCTCATGGAGTTAATCTTCTCAATAGCCTCATTGATCTTCATGGTGCTGTCAGCCAGGACAGTCACCGCATTCTCCATGGTGTTGGAGTTATCAGCCACCACGGATACCATCTCGGCAATATGGGCGAAGGAGCCACCGGCATCCTTTACGGCACCGGTACCGCTCTTTACCTGCTCAACGCCGGCCTTCATAGCCTTTACAGCATTCTCGGTATCCTTCTGGATGCCAACTACCACGGCAGCAATCTCACCGGCAGAAGCCTGGGACTGCTCTGCCAGCTTTCTTACTTCCTCGGCCACAACGGCAAATCCCCTGCCGTGCTCACCAGCGCGGGCAGCCTCAATAGCCGCATTCAGTGCCAGCAGGTTGGTCTGCTCGGCAATAGAGGAAATGGTGTCAATGATAACGCCGATCTGCTGGCTCTGCTCGCCAAGGCGCTCAATAACCTCTGCAATATGGGTAACAGTAGCATCAATAGTTTCCATGTTGTTCACCGCAGTACCTACATTGGCACGTCCCTGCTCTGCCACTTCGTCAGTCTCCTGAATCTTGTGGCTGCTTTCACGAATGGTAGCGGAAAATTCCTGCATATGGGCGGTCAGGTTGCTGACATTGCCGGAAGCAGTCTCAACCTCGGTAAACTGCTCACTGCAGGAGCCTGCCACATTCATCACGGACTCGGCAATGGACTTGCTGACAGTAGCCGCCTGCTCGGAGGTGGAGGTCAGCTCCTCGGAAGCCGCTGCCAGATACTCGGCAGTCTCCACAATCTGCTGCATCAGCTTCAGAAGCTTGCCCTGCATATCGTCCATGGCGTGAGTCATAACGCCCAGCTCATCCGGCCTGGCAGCCAGCGCCTGCATCTCTGCCGCATCCTCCTGATGGGCACGGAAGTCGCCATCACCCATCCACTGGATATGCTTGGTAACCAGCTGAATCGGCGTAGCAATGCGGTTGCCCATATAAATAGCAAAAGCTACAAACAGCACCAGCAGAATGATGATAACAAGTACAGCGATCAGGATGTCGCTCTGCAGCTCACTCTGCAAAAGTGCCTGCTCCTCGGCAACCTGGGCATCAATCTGGTCAATCCAGACACCGGTACCGATTACCCAGCCCCATGGCTGGAAGCATACGGTATAGTTGCGCTTTGGCAGCGGAGTGGTCTCATTCGGCTTGGCAAACATCAAATCAGTGAAACCGCCGCCCTCCTTGAGGCCGTTGGCAAGCATTTCCTTGATGAAATAAGTGCCATTCGGGTCCACCAGGTCAATACGGGACTTGCCCTCGGAAGGACGCCCCAAAAGCACCACGTTCACGCCTTCCTTGGTATCAATCCAGAAGTAGCCCTTGCCATTGTCATAGCGCAGGTCACGCACCAGGTCGGCTGCCTGCTTCTGAGCCTGCTCCCGGGTCAGCTCACCTGCCTGCTCCTTCTTGTGCATCTGCTCAAGGATGCTGAATGCCACCTGGGTTTCGCCCTTCAGGCTTGCTTCAACATTTGCCTCCAGGTTTGCCCGATAATGATCCAGCTGGGCGTGATTGTTCTGAATCTGCGAAAAAATAAAGAAACCGCCAAGCAATAGCCCTGTTGCCACCGATACACCTGCAATAACACCAATCAGCTGCATCTTGATAGACCTGAAATTTCCCATTTCCCTAAAATCTGTCATAGCACATACCCCCTAAAATAATTACACTTATCTATTTGCTCCATACATTTCATCACTGTAGAAGCAATATCTGTTCTTGCCGCCGTTCTTTGCCTCATACATGGCGATGTCCCCCTGGTGGAGCAGGACTTCCAGCGGAATGCCTGCCTCCTCCCCTATGGTAACGCCTATGCTGACGGATAGCTCTCGGAATTCCTCCGTCCTGGCAAAAAACTCGTGCACATTATCCATAAAATTGTCCAGCTGGGACTGGATGCCCTCCCTGCTGTGCTCACCACGCATGACCACTATGAACTCGTCACCGCCCATGCGTACATTCATCGCCTCCGGGAAATTCTGCCGCAGCAGCCCGGCAAAGCCCACCAGGGCATCATCCCCGGCCTGATGGCCGTACCTGTCATTGAGCTCCTTGAAGAAATCAAGATCCATGTAGCAGATAGCCAGCCGCTCGCATCTGGCCAGCTTTTCCAGCTTGAAGAAGCAGTACCGCCGGTTCAGCAGTCCTGTCAGCTCATCAGTCTGAGCCTGATGCAAAAGCTTTTTGCGATACGCCTCCTCCTTGGTTATGTCCTTGGCAACGCCTACAGTCCCCAGGAACTCGCCCTTTTCGTCATAGAGGGGTGTCTTCAGGGTAATCATTTCCCTGAGGCCGTCCTGCCCCATGACATGCTCCCGGAAGCGGCAGGTCTTGCCGGCCTCCTTCACATCCTGCTCGGTCTCCAGGCAGACAAACTTGCCAGCCTTGTATTCCTCCTCGCTGAGCCCCCAGATATAGTAATGCTGCTTGCCACGGATGTCCTCCTTGGTCTTGTTCACTATCTTGCAGAAGGCGTCATTGACGCGCCAATGCTCCCCGTAGCGCCCCTTGAACCAGATGAGGTCCATGCTGGTGTCAATCACCGACTGCAGCTCCAGCTCCCACAGCCAGGCATCCTTCTTCAGCTTTATATCCTTCATCAGCCGGGCAAAGAGCAGCTTTGCCGTGTCAAAGGCCAGCCTGCCGGGCCACACATCATCCACAGCGGACAGCTCACGGCACGACATGCCGGAAGCATCATCACTGCAAATAACGCACACAGCCTTCTCACCAGCCATTTCCCTGACACGCTCCGCTCCTGCACCGGCAGAAGCTTTGAAAACAAGAACATCTGCCTCCTGCACATCAATCCCAGCAAAGCCGTCAGCCGCAATGAAGTTGTGGGAAAACCACTCCAAAGGCTCTACTGACCGCATTGCCTCGGCAGCCTCGTTCTCTACCCCCACCAGATAGATATTCAGGTCACATTTATACATGCACGGCTCACACCCCTTATTCCGCAAATAAATGTGGAATTTCCATTATTATTATATTATCCTGTACATCTTTTAGTATTCGCCGTTTAATTGAAAAATCCTTCTTTTTTTTATAATTATTTTGTTATTATGGGAAAAATACCAAAAAAAAGCCATCGAAAAAATCGACAGCTCTTTTTATGAGTAATTTTTTTAAAATTACTTGTTCACAGCATCCTTCAATGCCTTGCCAGGCTTGAAAGCAGGAACCTTGGCAGCGGCAATCTGAATCTCCTCGCCAGTCTGCGGATTGCGGCCAACACGGGCAGCACGCTCCCTAACCTCGAAGGTACCGAAACCAATAACCTGAACATTCTCGCCAGCAGCCAGGGACTCCTGTACAGTGCTGAAGAATGCGTTTACTGCTGCCTCAGTGTCCTTCTGAGTCAGCTCGGCCTTTTTTGCAACATTTGCAATCAATTCTGCTTTTGTCATTTTACTAATCCCCTTTCGGTTTTTAATACGGAAGCTATGATACCACATCTTTTGACGTTTGTCCAATATTTCTTAGAACTTTCATTCCTCACCGGAGGAATTTTCTGAAAGATAGTGCTGATTACCCATATATTTGGCACAATTTCTTCTTTTATGGTATTATTAGAGACGTGGTATGCAGGCCCGGCTGCCAGCTGCCAATGCAAGCAATACAGAAAATGATGTGCGAGGTGCCTATTATGCTCATAAAAATTGACCATGACTTTTTGAACAAACTGACCGACACGGAGAAGAATGTCATCAGCTTTATCAACTCCAATGCAGAAAAAATCTCCAACATGTCCATCAGCGATGTGGCAGAGGCTACCTACTCCTCCCCTGCCACCGTCTCCCGCACCATCAAGAAATGCGGCATCTCCGGCTTTGCGGAGCTTCGCTACATGCTTACCCAGCATACGGAGGTCAAGCAGGATACCACGGACATCAACGAGATTTTCAACAAGTCCCTGACGGAAATCAGCAACACCATCGACCAGCTCTCCATCGATACTATCCTCAAGGCGGTAGAGGAAATCCAAAAGGCGGAGAAGATTTTCGTTTTCTCCAAGGGGCTTTCCAACCAGGTAGCATCGGAAATGACCTTGAAGCTGCAGGTGCTGGGCAAATGCGTCATCCTCAACACCGACTCCAACATCATGCAGGAGCTGAGCGGCCATTCAGACAGCACATCCGTGGTTATCCTCTTTTCCATGTCAGGCAGCACGCCGGAGCTGATCTCTGCTGCCGAGCGGGCCTCCATGATGGGTGCCAGGATTATTTCCATTACCTGCGCCCCGCCGGAGCTGCCCCTGAACAAAATCGCCCATATAAAAATCCAGGGCTACAGCCACAGGAACCGCTCCTTCACCCGGGTTGATGTGACCTCCCGGCTGCCCCTCTATGTCATCAGCCGTATCCTCATTGACTACCTGATAATACAGCACCAGCAGGAGGAAGCCAGGAAAATGGCACGGGAACGGGCAAAGAGCAATCGCAATTATCATGTGTGATATGCGCCTTTTGTAAACCAAAAACACGCCGGTATGTACCAGACGAAAACCTTTTTTATCCATTGAGCGCAAGCGGGTTTTCGTGGGTACTGCCGACGTGTTTTAAGTTTTATTATTTTTATAGCGAAAAATTTATGCCTTGTTCGCGGAGCCGCAGACCTCAATCTTCTGCTCCACATACTTCTGCACCTCAGCCATGCCCTGCTTGCAATACTTCTTCGGGTCAAAAGCCTCAGGATTAGCAGCCATGAACTCCTTCACGCCCTTGGTAAAGGCAATGCGCAGGTCAGTAGCATAGTTTACCTTGCAGATACCGTTCTTCACGGAAGTAGTAACCTGGTCATCAGGCACGCCGGAAGTACCATGGAGCACCAGCGGAATGTCCACCAGGTCACGGATAGTGGCAATCAGGTCGGTATTTACATGAGGAATCCCCTTGTACACGCCGTGTGCCGTGCCTACGCCGATAGCCAGATAATCCACGCCTGTCTTTTCCACGAAAATCTTTGCCTCGTCAGGATTGGTGTATGGATTGTCATCGCCGCCGTCCAGGTCATCCTCCTTGCCGCCGACCTTGCCCAGCTCGCCCTCAACGGACACGCCGCCCGGATGGCAGGCATCCACAACACGCTTGGTCAGGGCAATATTCTCCTCCAGGGACAGCTTGGAGCCGTCAATCATGATGGAGGTATAACCGGCGCGATAAGCAGCCATGGCACGGTCAAAGCTGTCACCATGGTCCAGATGCATAACTACAGGCACCTTGCTCCGTGCAGCGGCAGCAGCCACGTTGGCATAATAATAACCCACGCCTGCATACTTGATAGTGCCCGGAGTAGTCTGCATGATAACCGGGGAATTCTTCGCCTCGGCAGCAGCCAGCACAGCCATAACCATTTCCATATTCTCAACATTGAAGGCACCGATGGCATACTTGCCCTGCTTTGCCTCCAGCAGCATCTCTTTTGCGGTAACTAACATTTTAAATTTCCTCCTGCCTGACAGCCCGAATTACTTCATCATCTTCATGAAACGCTTGCACATATCACCCAGCAGCATAGCGTTCATCAGATGGTCCTGTGCATGCACCATCAGGAAGCACAGCTCCATGTCCTCGCCGCCGGCCTCCCTGGCAATCATATCAGTCTGGGAATCATGGGCGCTCAGCACGGTCTCATACCCCTCGCTGATCAGCTTCTCAGCTGTCTCCCAGTCCTTGTCAGCCATAGCGTCCATAGCCTTCAGGAACTGGGTACGGGCCTCACCTGCATAGGCTACGATTTCCATAGCCACCATTTCCATATCTTCTTTAGTCATTGTCAATGTCCCCCTTAAAACATCTAAACATCTGAAATTAACACTCACAACTTTTAAATGATGCAATGCCGTATCCCGCAAAAGATAAGCCCTTACATCATACCACATTATCAGTCGTGATAATAGCCCTCTGCCCACTTCTGCTCAAACTCATCAAAGAGGGCATCGTTCTCAATGCAGTCATTCTCAGGCACCATGGCATCAATTTTCGCAATCAGTGCCTCCTTCTCAGGAGTCGGCTTGTACTCAGCCTTCAAGAAAGCCTCCAGGATGTACTCGATAGTGCCTACACCCAGCACACGGCCGCCGCAGCCGATGACATTGGCGTTCAGGTTCTCCTTGGCAGCAACAGCAGTCTGCACATCAGCCACGCAGGCACCGCGGATGCCCTTTACCTTCACAGCGGAGTTGTTGATGCCGATGCCGGTGCCGCAGATGCATACCCCCAGGTCAGCCTGGCCGGTAACAACAGCCTTTGCCACCTTGCGGCCAAAAATAGGATAATGGGTGCGGATAAAATCATAAGTGCCTACATCAATAACCTCATGGCCCTGATTCTTCAGAAACTCAGCTGCCTTAATCTTAATATCAGTAACAATATGGTCACAGCCAATAGCGATTTTCATAATTACCTTTCCTCCTGTCTCACGTTATCCTGCTTATCAAAGCTCACGGTTCAGCATATCGATGCGAATCTGATGGCGTCCCCCATCATACTCGGTCTTGACAAAATTCTCAGCCAGCTGGCAGGACAGCACGTCAGCGGTAACATTGCAGCCCATGGTGATAATCTGGGTGCTGTTGTGACGGCGCGTCATGCTGGAAGTATAATCCTCATAAACAGGAGCGCATACAATGCCGTGGTTCTTGGCAGCGATGTTGAAAGGAATCACGCCATAATCGTCCACCACGATGCCCCTGGTAATCTCACCCTTGTTCACCAGCTCCACCACGTTCATGGTAGCAGTGAAGATGTCCTTGTCAGAAACATCCACAACCTCATAACCTGCACCGCTCAGATGCGCCTTGATAACATCCTTCAAGCGGGCACCAACCTCATTAGCAGAAATTGCAACCTTCATGTCCAAATCTCCTTTGCATAATTTATTTCTCTACACCGCTATTTGCCTGCCTTCATTCCGGCTTGCCGGTGTTTCCCTTGCTATGGTTACATTATAGGACACTCTCTGCACAGTATGTTTTCAGCCTCTGAAAGCATTTTCATAAAAATTTGCACAAAAAAAGAGCAGGCTTCAAACCTGCTCCTACCTTCTCTCAAGGCAACAAAATCCTGCTCACCAATACTGACAACCCTGCCCATGCCTTCACCGCCTTTTATCTGCAAAACTCCCTGTTCAATAACTCCTGCATCTTGCCCTGCTTCGCATACTCCGCCGTATCAATCTGCCTGAAATTGTCACGGGAAATATCACTATCACCATCCGCAAAACCGAATATATACCGCATAGCAATCGCAAAAATAATCTTGCTGGGAGCCATGCCATACACCTGATGCTCAAAAATATGCTTCAATCTTGCATGGTCATCAGGATATTCAGCCTTGATTTTTTCACTATTATACAGCCGTTTTACAATCTCAGTTATGTACAAGCCTGACTTCATATACAAATCAGCAAAGTTTTTTGTACTATCATCGAAAATCCCCGGATTTTCCTGCTCCAAAAAATCAGCCATCAGCTTGACTATCCACTTTTGCGTATATATCTGATTTGTCTTCTGAGGGGGAATATAGTCAAAAATATCTTCTTCCTGACCTTCCGCAAAATAGTTTTTCAGCTGGTCACGCTTCTCCAAAAAAGTCTTTATCGAATCATCAAAAGTCCCTTCATCAAAAAGCTGCCCGTCAAAGTGACGTCTTTCCCCGGTTTCCTCATCTACATATTCACCACCATCCCGCAGGAACAGAAAATCCTGCATAGTAATGCTGGTAACTTCCTGAAATACATCCTCCGACACATACCGCTCAAAATTGGACAGCCGCAAATCATCATCACCATAAGCCATGATAAAACTTGGAATAGTACGGCAGAAGCCGCGCAGGTGGGCACGCAAATCATTTTCAATCTTGTGCTGCTGAACTTCCTCCCTGCCCTTTTCTAATTCACGGACTGCCGTTTGAGCTGCTTCCAGCTGAATTTCTCGCGCCTGGCTGTGTATTTCCTCTATGAACCGCTCTCGGGCTTCCTCACGTTTTGCTTCATATTCTGCCTTTAACTCATTCACCTCAGTAACCGCATCCGGCTCCAGCTGCGCCTTGGCCTCAGCTGCCGCAACAGCCTCAGCTTCCTCTTTCTCCAACACATGGCTCTGCACTGTGTAGCTATGAGTAATCTTGTCTATAGCCTCTGTTACCTGTTGCTTGATTTGGTTATTCAGCTTATCTACTCCACGTGCCTTAACCCCGTATTCCTTCTTGGCAGCCTCATCTATATCCTGTCGCAGTGCTGCAAAAATATGATTTGACAGATTATCTGCCAGCTGCCTCTCAAGTGGAACAGCTTTCTTTTCAGCATCTGATGGCAAGCCATTCTGCCGGGAAAGCTCATAGTCTTTAGCCTTATCCCGGAAGGCTTCTGCAAAATCATCAGGAATATCCGCATACACCTTGCTGCCAAAGATGGCATCCGTCCTGCTAACAACAATATCCTCCGGCACATCTATCTTGCCTTGCTCATCAATATGCAGCTCATCCGCCCCTTCTAAAAGCGGTGCTTCATTTCTCCTGCTGCTCCTGTTTTCCTCTCTGGCAGGCTCAACATTTTGCAGGATTTCCTTAACAGCTTCTGGCGCACTGAATACATTGCTGATATTGGCAAACAGGAAATTGCTCATAAAGCCCCTGTTTACCACTTCCTCCGCCTTAATAGCCCTCGGAATAGACAAGACCTGTGCCGCATCCAGCTGCACCATCCTGCCCTCGCTGTCTTCCCCGATAACAGGGAAAAAATTCAGCAATCGCCTGATATTTTCCTTCCGTTCCTCCTCAGTGCCCCGCCCGGCTGCCGTAGAAGACCGCAAGCTGTTGGCAAATTCATCAAAGACAATCAATGTACGCTCTGGCGAAAAATCAAATACATAAGCATTTTCTTTCTTGTACAATACACCATCCTTCTCATACTGATAGGGATTTTGTGCACGAAAAGCAGCCTGCATATACTCAGCAGGGCTTTTCATGTTGGACAGCATAAGAACAGCTGTCCAAGGCTTTACCGTGATGCCGGTGGTCAGCTGGCCTACCGACAAAGTTATAGTCTTGTCATGCTTGGCAATCGCTTCCTGTACCCTGTCAAAGCTTTTCCTGCTGGCCTTATTGTCCGACATCTCATCATCACGGCCATCACCGGCAGCAAGCACAATCTCATATTCTCCAAAAACAGGATGCGCCCTGAGCTTTTTCGCCATTGCCTTGGCACTTGCCACCCTGTCCATCAGCCAAAAGGTATGTGCCAATTCACTGCGCAGCTCAGGCGTAGAAAATGGGAATTTTTCATTGGTGGTCAGCCTGTCCAGAAATTTGTCCACATCCTTATCATGCTGAAAGCTGCCGTCACTTTTCGTACTGAAAAACTCATTTAAGTCAAAAGCATATTCCAGTTCATCACCTTCATCTGTCACCATGCCGCGGTTTACCGTATCAGCAATCATCTTCGACAACTGATAAGTATACATGTTCAGCCGTGGCAAATCCCCATAAGGATTGCTGGCTTCCTGCCCCAGTTCAGCTGCCCTGGCTTCCCAGCGCAGCTTCGCTTCCTGCTCATCCCCATAAGACCAGTTATAAATCTGCTGGCTGCTGAATTTGTTGTTGGCAATAGCCTTAAAGGGCGTACCTGACAAATGCAGCGTAAACTTCCGCCTAATCTCCTCAAAAGCCCTATCAGTCTTGTAGGTGTCCACTCCTTCATGGGCTTCATCAATCACCAGCAAATCCCACTCTATATCCCGTATCCATTTCAGCTTGTCAAAATTACCGCCAAAATAGCGGGAACCTTTCAGCCCCTGCAAGCTTTCAAAGGCCAGCATACAAAGTTCTTCATCACTGTCCAAAAGATTGATAAACTGCTCCCTGGTCAAGGTCTGCCTTTCTGACAAGGCATCCGTTTCACTGACAAACCTGTACTTCGTCTGCCACCCAATAAACCTGGCAAAATCATCATACCATGAATTGGCAATACTAGGCCTGTTAGTCACAATCAAAACATGCCTTGCCCTGATTTTTCTTGCCAAATCGTATGCCGCCAAAGTCTTGCCAAAACGCGGCTTGGCGTTCCAGAGAAATTCCCGCGGCTTCGTCCCAGCTGCAATATAATCCGCAGTCATAGCAACAGCTGATGCCTGTTCCTCCCTCAGCACATAGTCACTATACTCATTGCCATTCTGTTTGCCCTGTATATCAGCATAATCACGGGCAGTAAACTTGCGGAACAAATTTTGCGACCTTGCGCCATCGATGTGAAACCATTCCGTGCCTGACTGCCGTTCCACCTTTTGCATACGCTGCAAGTAGTTATGAAAATCATAATCCTTGAAATATTCCTGAGGCTCTTTTACATATCTGGCTACCCCCTGCCATTCCAGATTGAACTCAATATCCGCCGTTTTCGTCTGCTGCTCAATCCGCTTCACCACATCAGCCTGTTCCGTATAGCCAATTTTTGTCCAGCCATCATGCCGCCGTATCTCCGGGGTAGTATACGCATATATCTTCGGAACCACCTCGGTATAAGGATTTGGTTTCAGATTTGCCATCATGCCTGCCATATCAGTCCATCTCCTTTACCTTGGACTCTATAAAAGCAATTTCTTTCTCCGTCAAACCGTACTTTCTGTATAGCTGGCCATCAATTTCACGGATTGACTGCGACCAGTCAATATCAGAAGCAGCAGAAAAATCCTGCATTGGAATCATTTTCCAAACAGGCTTATTGCCATTATGAGTAACTTTCAAAATTCCCAATAAAGCCCTACAAAACTTTGTTTTTATATACCTAATTAGGTTTTCTGCATCTTCCAAACTTTCAAAATTACCAATGCTGATAAAGGTTTCCGTTGCACCTACCATTGGTGGTTCTGTTAATGGTGTAACAAGTTTTTCACCAAACTCTCCCTTCCCATTTGCCTGTGGAATTAATACTTTATAACGCATAAAATTGTCAGGTGTTTTTACATAATCACGCCTTATGAACTTATAAACACGACTATTTCCTTCTCTCCCTAAAATTTTTATATACTCAAATTCATCCTCAGGTTTTTCATCGAAAAAGATCCATGGCAAACGCTCAAAAATATTAGAGGACATATCATAATCATGACCTTTGCTTAATCTTTTTATTGCATCAGGATAATCCTTATGCATTTTATCAGTCAATCTATAAGATGTTCTAGAATAAACTATATCCATCAAGCTTTGGAAATCACTATTCGTAACTTTTTGTTTTATAGTATTTAAATCATCATACTTTGAAAATACACCTATAGCTCCAAAATCTTTATTTTTGTCAAAGTATGTTATAGCCACTCCTCCCTTTAACGGTGTAGCTAGCGTTGGAAAAAATTTGGTACTATCAGCACTATACAGCAAAACTTTAAAATGTGTATCTGCTAACATTTTCTTATTCCACTCTTTGGATGTATTGCCTGCATTAAACAAAAATCTTGCAGGATGTATCAACTCTGCTCTATCAGAAACTTCCATTGAAGCATCTATAAACTTGTCATATACCGCTGGTTTATAGTTTTTTAACGATGCCTCAGTATCATTTGACTCATATTCTTCCTGATAAGGCGGATTGCCTATAACCACATCAAACTTAAAATCATTTCTCTTGCCCATCATTATCATCTCATTTCTGTCAGCAAGTTCCACAAACCTGAATATACGCTTGGTACGCCAATCCTTGATTTTTGCATATACCCCATTATGTGCAAATATATCACCGTTGCCGCAGCCTATGCAGGGCTGCAAAAGTTCTCTGTACAAGTCAACTGCTTTTTCCTTCTTAAACAGCGTCAGCTGTTTTTGTTTTGTCTTTACCCGGATTTTCTTTTCATGGCATGTGCATGGCACAACATACTTCAATCCATCCATTTGCCAGATATTCCAGGCGATAATTCTGGCAAATTCCAATAGCCAGCTTTTCGGCATAGGCTTAGCGAACTTTGCAACATAATAATCTGACAAAGTAAATAAAATATTTTCCCTTGCCAGCAGTACATTATCCCCCTGCCATTCATAGCCATAAATGCTCTGCACAGCCTTTCGTGCCCATGTGCGCCAGCCTGTTTCCTTGCGCACATGCTCATTGACAACACGCATTTTTCTATCCAGCAGACCTATACGCTCCTGCAACGGTATAACCTCGCCAGTAGCTGCATCATATCGGGAAACCAGATAAGGTGCTTCACCGCAGGTAATTTCCAACCGCCTTAGCCCAACATACCTTTTCCATTTATTCGGATGCCTTTTATCAGTTTCATGAAACTTGATTTTTCCACCGATAGCTTTCCAGCCATTTTCGTACTCATTGTTAAAAACAACATCACCATCAACTTGATTGTTCTGATAGTTGCACACCCAGGCAGGAGTAAAAACTTCCCCCTTGTTGCGCACCCTTGCTAACTGTGCTTCCCTGCTCTTACTGATTCTCGGCTGAATTATACCATCCTGCTCACCTGTAATCAGCTCAGCGTTGATTTCCTGATTATACCCATACCCTTCGCCATAACCAGCATAATCATCAGTCCCCCACAGTAAATTTTTTCCTGTAGTCATATCTTTCAGCAAAATATCCAGCAGCCCCGGCACTTCCAGAATCAGACCGCCCTCACCTATATCAATCTGTGTATTTTCCATAAACGCACATCCTATAAACCGTATAAACATTTTCTATAATAAGTATACCATAACCCCTGCAAAATTGGTATTTTTCCACCCAATAAACAAAAAAATTCACAGAAAGCATCAAAAAAGAGCAGCCTCAGCTGCTCAAACTTTTTAGCTTCACAATCACAGGGACGCATCCCCAGTACTTTTATAATACACGCTACTTTTTATGGGATGGGCATACCTCATGGTGGGCGTCATACCACAGAATATAAAAATCATTTCCCTGCTTCAACCCTATTATGCGCAATTCACCTTCAAGTGCAAATGAAAACAGGTCATCTATGAAATCATCAAGGCTAATCTTTGCCAACCTTTCCCTGGCATCTTTACACAATTTATCTGCCGATAAATTATGATGCTTGGAATTTCTCCTGGAACTAGTAGAATGAGATAATACCTCATTCCATGTCAGCTTAGAAAAATCTATTATCTTCTGCAGGACTTCCTTATGCTTAAAATCACTCCTTCCGGGATTAAATGCAAACTTCCCATCCTTATCAACATAGTCAAAATGAAAGACAGGAACCCCCTGACTCCCAATGACTGGTAATGATTCTATAGTCTTTTCACGCTTGACAACAGTTACTTTTACTTTTTTGGCCATTACAAGTCACCATAATAATTGCTCATAGCTGTTTTTGTTATAATCTCGGTGCTATAGTCAAAATCACCAAGACCTCTCCTGGCATTCTTCCATGGAGATTCCTCATGTGACATAGCTCGCAGTTCATAAGGCTCTTTATTGCCATAAGTATCCAAAACAACATTTATCGAATCTTTTTCATCATCAGACAAGGCATCAATATCAGCATCAGATACAATGCTTTCATCGACAGCATACTCACCTTTATGCCTTGCAAACAACTCTCTACATACAGGACCATTTCGCCATGCCTCAAATTCTTCTTCAAACAAAGGTTTTCCAGTCCAGGCCAAAGTCCATGCCTGAGAATAATAACACAACTTTTGCAACTTCCAGGTACTTATTTTGCCAGTCCTTTGCAAGATATATTTTGCCACATCGAATACATTAGCCATCATAAACACCTCCCAGAACTTTTGTTATGCTTATTATATCAACACCAAAGCTGTTATGCAATAGCTTACAAAAAATAATGGAGAGAGCAAATCCGCCCTCCCCATCAAAAGATTTCATTAGAGTAAAGAACCTTTTAGCCCCACAATTCCAGTGCCTTCTTCGCCATACGGCTGCCGTAGATACGGAATGTCTCCACATAATCATCCGCCTGCTCCCGGATAGCCACCGGCCCAAGATGGATAGTCAGCCCGTCCTGGCTGCCGCCGGAATACACCAGCATGCCATAGCACATGAAATGAGTCTGAATCATCTGGATGGCCGCCTCACCGCCCCCATGCACATAACGAGCCGTGGCAAAAGCACCTGCCAGCTTGCCACTCATCTCATAGCTGCCGCACTTCTCCAAAAAACACTTTGCCGTGCCTGCCATGTCAGCAAAGTAGGTAGGCGTACCCAGGATTACGCAGCGGCTTTCCTTTACCCACTGCTCATCCACTGCCTCAATGGACATGGCACGAGCCTCTACCCCTCCTGCACTCATTGCCTCCGCAATAATCTCCGCAAAACGCTTTGTAGTTCCCGACACCGAAAAATAAAATACAGTCGCTTTCATATAAAGTTTCTCCTTAATTTCAAATGGTTTATTTATCTCCATAATGTCCCTTGCAGGCTGCAATCAGTATTGCATCCTCCTGCACCTTGTAGATAAGGCGATCTTTATCTGTTATACGCCTGCTCCAATATCCATTCATATTGATAAGAGGTTCAGGCTTCCCTATTCCTTCGTTGCCATTCCTGGCAATATCCTGGATTAAAGCATTAATTTTCTTAAATACCTTTCTATCCTCCTGCACCCAGGTATTAATGTCCTGCCATGCACTAGCAGAAAACACAATTTTATTGTTCATGCATCAGCTTCTCCATTTCATCCAGAGATGAAGTTACTACCTGGCCTGCTTCAAGCTGTTTGATTCCCTTGAGAATATGCTGATAGTTATTATCATTGCTTCTAATAAATAAATTTTCCAGCATGTTATTGTAGACATCAAGGCTAAGCATGACAACATTTTCCTCATTTTTACGAGTAATAATTATTGGCTCAACGTCATACACTGCCCTATCGCAATATTCCTTAAAATTATTTCTTACAGATGAATAATTAACAGCCAGCATCGCCGCCACCCCCTCTAATAATATTGTACAATATTCTGTACATATTTTCAATCAATAAGCATAAAAGCAACGTACAAGAAATATCATTATATCATTCTGTTGTATCTATTCAGAAAAAGAAAGGGATAAGCGGTGACGATCCAAGATGAAAACTGTCACTGCTCATCCCATTTTAATCTGAACAGAGTCCACAAATATTTTATTTAATCAATAATCAATTTTAATCTGAGCAGATCCCACAAACCATTTTGTATAATCAATAAGCCTCGGACTTGTCCGCAATATTCTTCTGAATATAAGCAATAAACTCATCCACCGGCATGGTGGCAGTATCCTTCTCCCCATGCTTGCGCATGTTGACAGTGCCACTTTCCATCTCCTGATCGCCCACTACCAGCATATAAGGAATCTTCTTCACCTGTGCCTCACGCATCTTGTAGCCAACCTTCTCGTTGCGGTCATCTACCTCTACACGGAGTCCCAGGTCAAACATCTTCTTTTTCAGCTCAAAGGCATAATCCATGTGCCTGTCAGTGATAGGCAGAATTTTTACCTGCACAGGTGCCAGCCAGGTCGGGAAAGCACCGGCATAGTTTTCAATCAGGATACCGATGAAGCGCTCAATGGAGCCATATACCACGCGGTGAATCATGACAGGGCGATGCTTCTGCCCATCCTCGCCCACATAGGTCAGGTCGAACTTCTCCGGCAGCTGCATATCCAGCTGGATAGTGCCGCACTGCCAGGTACGGCCGATGGAATCCTTCAGGTGGAAGTCAATCTTCGGGCCGTAGAAAGCACCGTCACCTTCGTTGACAATATAATCCAAACCGCGATGCTCAAGGGCGTTCCGCAAGCCGTTAGTAGCCAGCTCCCACATCTCATCGGAGCCCATGGAATCCTCAGGACGGGTGGAAAGCTCTGCATGATATTTCAGGCCAAAGGTGCTGTACACCTCATCAAAAAGGTTGATAACGTTCTGGATTTCTCCCTCAATCTGCTCCGGCGTCATGAAGATATGGGCATCATCCTGGGTGAAGTTGCGCACCCGGAACAGGCCGTGGAGGGCGCCGGAAAGCTCATGGCGATGCACCAGGCCCAGCTCACCGGCACGCAGCGGCAGGTCGCGATAGCTGTGCTGCTGAGTCTTGTATACCAGCATGCCGCCCGGGCAGTTCATAGGCTTGATAGCGTAGTCCTCACCGTCAATCTCGGTGAAATACATATTTTCCTTGTAATGAGCCCAATGGCCGGACTGTTCCCACAGCTGACGGTTCAAAATCATCGGTGTCTTGATTTCCTGATAGCCATAGCGGCGATGTACCTCACGCCAGTAGTTAATCAGCTCGTTGCGGATAACCATGCCGTTTGGATGGAAGAACGGGAAGCCAGGGCCTTCCTCATGGATGCTGAACAAATCAAGCTCCTTGCCCAGCTTGCGATGGTCGCGCTTGGCAGCCTCCTCCAGCATCTTCAGATAAGCATCCAGCTCATCCTTCTTCTCAAAAGCAGTGCCGTATACACGCTGCAGCATCTTGTTCTTCTCGCTGCCACGCCAGTAAGCACCTGCCACGCTCTGCAGCTTCAGTGCCTTTACCTTGCCGGTGGACACCACATGAGGGCCTGCGCACAAATCCGTGAACTCGCCCTGAGTATAGAGGGAAATCTCCGCATCCTCAGGCAGGTCATTTATAAGCTCTACCTTGTAATTCTCACCGGCTGCCCCGAACATGTCCAGAGCCTCCTGACGGCTGACCAGCTTGCGCTCCAGCTTCAGGTTCTCCTTGACAATCTTGTTCATTTCCTTCTCGATGTCCTTCAGGTCATCCTCGGTGAGGCGCTTCTCCATGTCAATATCATAGTAAAAGCCGTTCTCAATGGCAGGGCCGATGGCCAGCTGCACGTTCTCATCCTTGTACAGACGCTTAATTGCCTGTGCCAGGATATGTGATGCGGTATGGCGCAGTGCATGGCGGCCTCCCTCATCCTCAAAGGTCAGGAACTGCACCTTGCAATCCCTGTCAAGAACTGTCGTTAAATCCATGGTTTTATCATCAATGCTGACAGCCAGCACCTTCTTTGCCAAGCTGTTGCTGATGGATTTTACCAGCTCCAGCGCACTGATACCGGCCTCTGCCTCCCGAATGGAACCATCCGGCATAGTCAATTTAATCATCTTAACCCTCCTATATAGTCAAAGAAATTTGTCATTTCTTTTAAAATACCAGCTTCCATTATAGTATTTACACAAATTTATTGCAAGTTTTTATAGTTATTGACCATTCATTTTTACAGGAACTATACCGCTAAAAAAAGTTTCGGTAAAAAGTTTTGGTAAATTCGTTCCGAAAGTGCTTGCCAAGAACGATTTTTCGTGCTAATATATATACAAACAAACATGTTGCGAACCTTCCTTTCGCGAAGAAAGGTTTCTGCACCCCGGATACTTCAAGCAATGCAATACCAAAATACTACAGTCAGGAGATGTAAAAAATGAAAAAGCTTATCGTAACCATCCTAATCGCCTTTGCCGCCCTCGCCCCTATGCACCTGGATAATGACTACCTGCGCACTGATACCTTTGCAGCCGTTACCATACAGCCCGGCGAAAGCCTCCACGATGTAGCCGGCAGGTATACCATCAACGCAGCCGACAAAGCACAGCTGATAGAGGCCATCTGTGAAATCAATGGCGTACATGCCGATACTCCCCTGAAAGCAGGACGGCAGCTGCAAATCCCTGTCCGTGCCGATGCTGATGGCGGTGCCGCCTCCCGAGCCATCGCCCAAAAATAAAACAGTTCTGCGCAATATCAACAATCAAACAACAGTAACAGCATCGATATCAGTACCAATATCAGCAACACCATCAATAAAATAAAAATGACCACCGGAATCGCTCGCTCACAAAATCCATAAAGCCAGCTTTTATCCAGGTGGTCATTTTTTCATTAACTCAGGTTTCTTCCAGCAGCTCCATCAGCTCGTCATAGTCCTTTTTCAGGCTGGCATGCTCCGCCTGCAACGCCTCGTAGCGGCGTGACTGCTCCTGCTGCACCTTTGCCATTTCCTGGCTGTGCTCCTGCTGCACCTTTGCCATTTCCTGGCTGTGCGCCTGCCGCAGCTCAGCCACCAGCGCCTCATGCTGCCTGGTCAGCTGCGACAAGGACTCCTTCTGCCCGTCAGTCAGCTTTGCCAGCTCATCAGCATGTTTTCTGCCCTGAGCTGCCTGCTCCGCTCTGCATTGTGCCAGCTCATCAGCATGCTTCTTTTCCAGCCTGTCCATATCCTGCCTGAGCTTTGCCATCTCCTCTAAGTGATTTTTTTCCAGCTCAGCAGTATCCTTTTTGCACTTTGCCAGCTCCTCTGAGTGCTTTTTTTCCAGCTCAGCAGCATCCTTTTTGCACTGTGCCAGCTCGGCAGCATGCTGCCTGCCCAGCCTCGCCAGCTCGTCATTGCACTGCTTCTGCAGCTTTGCATAGGCAGCTCTGGCCTCCCCATGGCTTTTCGCCAGCTCCTCCGCCAGCTGCAGGGCTGTCAGTATACTTACATTCAGCGGATTAACCCTTTTGAGATGACTGGCTGTTTCCTGCATTCTGGCATCCAGCCGGGCGGCCAGCTCCTCCAGCTGCCCGGCTTCATTGTCACTGCTTTTCAGCTTATAACGGTTTCCCAGAATAGTTACATCCACTATTGTTGCCATAAGCATCACCCTCTAAGTTCTGCGTCAAACTCCTTCTGTACAGCCTCCAGAATCCCCTGGAAGCCCTCATCGGCCTCGGCATCAGTCAAGGTCTTGTCATTGGACTGGAACTGGATGCTGAATGCCATGGACTTCTTGCCAGCAGCGATCTGCTTGCCCTGATATACATCAAACAGGGTAACACCGGTGAAGAACTTGCCGCCATTTCTGGCAATAGTGCGCTCAATCTCCGCTGCGCTGACGTTTTCATCCACCAGCATGGCCAGGTCACGGCTGATGCCAGGATAACGCGGCAGGGATGTGCAGCTGTTCTTGGCTACGGTATACTTCAGCAGTGTCAAAAGATCCATCTCAAAGACATATGCCTTTTTGGTAATGCCGAAATTCTCAGCCACCTTCGGATGCAGCTCGCCTACAGCGGCAATAACCTCCTTGCCCTTCTTAAAGAGAGCAGTCTTGCCCGGATGCATGGCGGTATACTCGCCAGCCTCCACCTGATAGCGGCTGATTTCCAGCATTTCCAGCAAATCCTCCACAATGCCCTTGGCATCGTAGAAGTCAATCGGAGCACTGTCATTGCTCCAGCCCACAGGGTTGCGGCGGCCGGTCATAAAGCCTGCTACCTTCACAACCTCCCTCGGCAGCTCCGTCAAAGGCAGTGCCTTAGGATAGAAGACAGGTGCCACATCATAAATCTTGATGTCCTCATTCTTCCTGGACAGGTTGCGGACGGCATTCTCCAGCACGCTGCCCAAAAGGGTAGTACGCACCAGCGGGAATTCATCCGTCAGAGGATTCATGATAGGGATAGCCTTTCTCAGGCTGCTGTCCTCCGGCAGTTCCATTTTATCAAAAATCTCAGGGCTGGTAAAGCTGAAGGAAACCTCCTCGCACATGCCCATGTGGGTCAGTGCCAGCTTCACCCGGTCAGCAAAGGCCTGCAACGGCTTCTGCCCCCCCTGGGTAACATTGCCCCTAGGGGTGGTGGAGGCGATATTGTCAAAGCCGTGGATACGGGCGATTTCCTCGGACAGGTCCTCCATAAAGGTAACATCATTTCGCCAGGATGGAACCTCTACGCTATATACGCCGCCCTCCTGAGGGCTTACCTTGAAATAAAGCTTCTCCAAAATCTCAATCATCCGCTCAGCCGGTATCTCCGTGCCCAGGCGGCTGTTAATCTGCTCTGCCGTAAAGGTAACATGGACAGGCTCCTTAGCTACAGGATAAACATCAACTACGCCCTGAGTGACAGTGCATGCCCCCATCTCCTGCAAGAGCTGTGCCGCCCTGTCAAGAGCCCTGATGGTAGCCGTCACATCCGTACCGCGCTCAAAGCGGCCGGAAGCCTCGGAGTGAAGACCGCAGGCACGGGAGGTGCGACGGATGCTGGCACCGTTAAAGCAGGCCGCCTCCAGCACAATAGCAGTCGTACTATCCGTTACCTCTGACTCCAGGCCGCCCATGACACCGGCCAGGCCGGCAGGCTTCTCGCTGTCAGCAATCACCAGCTCGTTGCCCCTGGCAAGGCGCTCGGAGTCATCAAGGGTATGAAGGTTCTCACCCTCCACGGCACGCCGGGCAGTCAGGCTGTGGCCTGCAATCTGGTCATAGTCATAGGCGTGCATAGGCTGCCCCAGCTCCACCATGACGAAGTTGGTCACATCCACCACGTTGTTGATGGCACGGATACCGGCTCCCTCCAGGCGCTGCTGCATCCACTTCGGAGATGGGCCAATCTTGACATTTTTCAGCACACGGGCAGAAAAACGGCTGCAGAGGTCCTCCGCCTGGATGCCAATCCTGATCATGTCAGAAGCCTTGGCTGCATCATCCTCATTGACCTTTATCACCGGCCACTTTGGCTCATTGCCGGTGAGGATAGCCACCTCACGCACCAGCCCCAGCACGCTGAAGCAGTCGCCACGGTTGGCAGTCAGCTCGAATTCCAGCACCACATCATCCAGTCCCAGCACGGAGCTGGCAGGAATGCCGACAGGAGTATCCTCCGGCAGGATATAGATGCCCTCGGTCTGCTCCTTTGGCAGGGCAGTCACATCCATTTTCAGCTCCTCGGCAGAGCACAGCATGCCGTTGGACTGCACGCCCCGCAGCTTGCCCTTGGAAATCTTCTGTCCATTGGGCAGCTTGGCACCGATCATGGCCACCGGCACAATCTGCCCTTCCCGTACATTCTGGGCACCGGTGACAATCTGGACAGGCTCAGCCGCCCCCACGTTCATGGAGGTAATCACCATGTGGTCGGAGTCCGGGTGCACCTCTATCTTCTCAATCCTGCCGGTAACAACCTTGTCCAGGCCCTCATCGGCACGGATAACATTCTCGACAGGAATACCTGCCATGGTCAGCTTGTCAGCCAGCTCCTCGGCAGTTTCCGTGAAATCTATATAATCATGAAGCCATTTTACAGATACCTGCATTTTTCCAATTCCTCCCTATCACCAGAACTGCTTTAAAAATCTCAAGTCATTGTCATAGAAAAGACGCAAATCGTCAATCCCGTAACGCAGCATGGCAATACGCTCTACACCCATGCCAAATGCAAAGCCGCTAACCTTCTCAGGGTCATAGCCGCTCATCCTGAGCACATTCGGATGAATCATGCCGGAGCCGAGGATTTCCAGCCAGCCGGTGCCCTTGCAGACACGGCAGCCCTTGCCCTTGCACATCACGCAGGAAATATCCACCTCGGCACTAGGCTCGGTGAATGGGAAGAAGCTAGGGCGGAAACGCACCTTGACTTTTTCATCAAAAATCTGCTTCAGGAAGCTCTCCAGAGTGCCTTTCAGGTCAGCCAGGCTGATGCCCTTGTCAATCACCATGCCCTCTACCTGGGTAAACATCGGGGAATGGGTGGCATCGTAGTCATCACGGCGATACACCCTGCCCGGCGCAATCATGCGGATAGGGCTGTTGGGCTCATGGGACTCCATAGTCCTTGCCTGTACCGGGGAAGTCTGGGAACGCATGAGGATATCCTCGGTAATATAAAAGGAATCCTGCATATCCCTTGCCGGATGGTCCTTTGGCAGGTTCAATGCCTCAAAGTTATAATAATCCTTCTCTATCTCCGGGCCCACCTCTACCATGAAGCCCATCTTCATGAAGATGCTCTTGATTTCCATCAGCGTCATGGTCAGGGGATGCAGATGACCGCGAGGAGCACGGCGCCCCGGCAGGGTAACATCAATCTTTTCGCTGGCCAGGCGCTTCTTCAGCTCCGCTTCACGGAGCTCCTCGTTCTTCTCCGCAATCAGCTGCTCCAGCTGCTGACGGGCATCATTCACAATCTGGCCGATGCGTGGCCTGTCCTCCTTGGAAAGCTGCCCCAGGCCTCTCAGGATAGTGGTCAGCTCACCCTTCTTGCCCAGGTACTTTACCCTGATATCATTCAGGTCCCCCAGGCTGCCTACTGCCTGCTTTACAGCCTTGGCGGCTTCCTGCCTGAGCTGTTCAATCTTTTCTTCCATAATATCCTCCTAAAAATATTTTTTATGGGCGGTTTCTGTGCACAAAAAAGCCTCCACCCCAACAGCTAGGGGCGAAGGCATCGCATCAAAGATGCACCACCATTTCGCGGTACCACCCTATTTTCTCACTTAATTCCTCCTTAACGCGGAAAACGTCCTGACTACATCTCTTCACCAGGACAGCTCCGGAGTGAACTTCACCTGCCGCCATCTGCCCTGTTCCCACTTGCCAGGACTCCCTGAAAGACACCTTGCAGGCTACTCTCTCCTTCTTCGCTGTACCAAACATTCTACCACGATTTGCCACAGATTGCAAATCAAAAAAGCAAAAAGAAAAGGAGTGCCGCCGCACTCCTATGAAACTTAATTATTCCTTATATTGTTGCTGATACGCTCGGAAAAATTCTTCATAGCTGAGAACTCCTTGGCTGAAAAACCGGCATAGGCCATCTTCACCCATTCTTCCTCGATTTTCACGATGGACTCGCCCAGCTCCCGGCCGTCATCAGTCAGGAAAATATGATTTCTGCGATGATCCTGCGGGTCCTTGAGACGCTTAATCAGCCCCATATCCCCCAGAGCATTCAGCTCCCTGGTGACAAAAGCCTTGTCCATGCTCAGCCTGCTGCTGATATCCTCCTGCACGAGGCCTTCATTCTCGAAGACAGCATACAGCACAGCACCCCTTGAGCTGGTCTTGATGCCCAGCGGCTGCAGCCTGCTCACCATGAACTCCTTGTGCTTCTGACGAATGAACGACACCAGGCTCTCCAATTCATCCCGTATTTTTCTATTTTCCATATATACGCCCCTCTTCTTTCCTAAACTTCAATCCCTTGATAATAAGTACCATTCCATATACATTATATAAAATTTTGCGAGTTTCGTAAATATCAAATGTGCAATTTTTTTGCGAAAAACAAAAATTTTCATATACCATAACACATTGTTTTCATAACCGCTGCTTAAAGTCATCATAACCAAAGGTTCTGATTGTCTTCCAGCTGCCCCCGGCATCCACATACACAATATCCGGCAACGGCATGCCGTTAAAGGTATTATTCTTTACCATGGTGTAGATGGCCATATCGCCAAACAGCAGCTTCTGTCCCGGCTTCAGCGGTTCATCAAAGGAAAAGACGCCGATATTGTCCCCTGCCAGGCAGGTAGCACCTGCCAGCATGTAGGAATGCTTCCGCTCGCCGGCCTCACCGCTGTCAGAGAGAGGCGGCCTGTAGGGCATCTCCAGCACATCAGGCATGTGGCAGGCAGCCGACACATCCAGAACCGCCACAGGCAGCTCCCGCTCAGGCCCCTCGATGACCTCCAGCACCGTAGCCGCCAGAAAGCCTGCATCCAGGGCAATCGCCTCTCCCGGCTCAAGATATACCTTCAGGCCGTACCTGTCCTGCATCCTGCGAATGCACCGCTCCAAAAGGGGCATATTATAGCCCTCCCTGGTAATATGATGGCCGCCGCCGAAATTAATCCATTTCAGCCGTGGCAGGAACCTGCCAAACTTTTCCTCCACCGCTTCCAGGGTTTCTGCCAGAGGCTCCGCCCCCTGCTCGCAGAGGGTATGGAAATGAAAGCCTGACAGTCCCTCCAGGCTGTCCTCATCCAGCTCGCTGAGCCTTGCCCCCAGCCTGGACAGAGGGGAGCAGGGATCATAGATAGCATGGTCCTGGGTGGAATGCTCCGGGTTGATGCGCAGGCCGCACTCCTTGCCGGCAGCCAGTGCCCGAGCACCAAACCTTTTCCACTGGGACATGGAGTTGAACACAAAATGGTCACAGTATTTAAGGAGCTCCGCAAATTCCTTTTCCTGAAAGGCAGGATTAAAGACGTGGTTCTCCCCGGGAAATTCCTCGTAGGCAAGCCGTGCCTCAAAGAGGCCGCTGGCGGCAGCCCCTTTAAGATATTTGCTGATAAGAGGATAGCAGGAGTACATGGAAAATGCCTTCTGCGCCAAAAGCACATAGCAGCCCGTCCTCTCCTGCAGCCCCCTGAGGATTTCCAGATTGTGTACCAGCCGCTTTTCCTCCACCACATAGGCAGGTGTGGTTACTTCAGCCAGCCAGTCAGGCCGGTAGCTGAACGCCCCCATCAGTCAACCAGCTCCGGATTGAAGCTTTCCTGCCATGGCAGCCCCCATTTGTTCAGGGCTTCCATGAACGGGTCCGGATCAAATTCCTCAATGTTGTACACGCCAGGCTTCTTCCAGGTGCCATTCATCACCAGCATGGCGCCAATCATGGCAGGTACGCCCGTGGTATAGGATACGGCCTGGGAGCCCACCTCCTTGTAGCACTCCTGATGGTCGCAGACATTGTACAGATAGTAGGTCTTGTCCTTGCCATCCTTCTTGCCCCGGAAAATGCAGCCGATATTGGTCTTGCCCACAGTGCGGGGACCCAGGCTGGCAGGGTCCGGCAGCACAGCCTTCAGGAACTGCAGCGGAATGATTTTCTTGCCTTCGAACTCAATCGGCTCAATGGAGGTCATGCCTACATTCTCCAGGCACTTCAAGTGGCGCAGATAGCTCTCGCCAAAGGTCATGAAGAAGCGGATGCGCTTGATGCCAGGGATGTTGATGCCCAGGGATTCCAGCTCCTCATGATGCAGGAGATACATGTCCTTCGGCCCCACCTCAGGGAAGTTGTACACCCGCTTGATTTCCATAGGCTCGGTCTCAACCCACTTGCCATCCTCCCAGTAGCTGCCCTTGGCAGAAACCTCGCGGATGTTGATTTCCGGGTTGAAATTGGTAGCAAATGGATAGCCGTGGTCACCGGCATTGCAGTCAAGGATATCGATGTAGTTAATCTCGTCAAAGTGATGCTTCAAAGCATAGGCACTGAACACGCCTGTTACCCCCGGGTCAAAGCCGGAGCCCAGCAGCGCCGTAATGCCTGCCTTTTCAAACTTCTCCCGATAAGCCCACTGCCACTTGTACTCAAACTTTGCCGTATCCTCCGGCTCATAGTTGGCAGTGTCCACATAGCTTACCTTGCACTCCAGGCAGGCATCCATGATGGTCAGGTCCTGATACGGCAGTGCCAGATTCAGCACCACATCCGGCTGCACCTTCTTGATGAGGGCAACCAGCTGCTCCACGCTGTTGGCATCCACCTGGGCCGTGGTGATTTTGCACTTGCCCCCCTGCAGCTTTTCCTTCAGGGCATCGCACTTGCTGACAGTACGGCTGGCGATGCAGATTTCCTCAAAGGCATCGCTGTTCTGCACGCACTTGTGAATTGCCACGCTGGCCACGCCGCCGCAGCCGATAATTAACGCTTTTCCCATTCTTCTACCTCCATATTTCACTAAGCACTAAGATTAAAAGGTTTATACATAAACAGAATTTATTTTATACATCAATCAATCAACACATCGGCAGAATTTGCCTCACACCTGCACAGGCCCCTTGATAAAAGGTTCCTCCAGCTTCAGAAGCATTTCCCGCATAATCTTCAGGGCCGCTGCCGTAGAGGCGCCGCTCTGGTCATAGGCAGGCGACAGCTCCACCAGGTCGCAGCCCACTACGTTCAGGCCGCAGCCGGCCACTGCCGCTTCCATCAGCTCCCCAAAGGTCACGCCGCCATACTCAGGCGTCCCGGTTCCCGGAAAAACCGACGGGTCCATCACATCCAGGTCAATAGTGAAGTACACCGGCTTTCCCTGCAAGGCTGCCAGTGCCTCCGGCATTGCCTTGAGGTTAAAAGGCCTCAGATTGGTATGCTCCTTAGCCCAGCGGAATTCCTCCCGCAGGCCGCTCCTGATGCCCAGCTGCCAGATTCTGCCATCCCCGGTGAGCTCCCAGGCACGGCGCAGGACAGAAGCATGAGACAACTTTGCCCCCAGGTATTCCTCCCGCAGATCCGTATGGGCATCAAAATGCAGGATGTGCAGGTCAGGATACTTTTTCACAGCAGCCCTGATGGCTCCCAGCGTTACCAGATGCTCGCCGCCAATCATAAAGGGCAGCTTCCCGGCAGCCAGGATTTCCGCCGTCCTTTCCTCAATATCCTTCAGTGCCGTCTCCGTATCGCCGAAGCACAGCTCCAAATCACCGCTATCAAAGACAGCAGCATCCTCCATATCAAGATCCTGATATGGGCTGTAGGTCTCCAGTCCGTAGGACTCCCCCCGCATCACCTTGCTGGCAAAACGGGTTCCCGGACGGAAGGAAGTGGTAGAATCAAAAGGCGCACCGAAGATGACAATCCTGGCATCCGCCAGCTCCGCCTCACAGCCCAAAAAGGTTTCTACATTAGTCTTCAACATCTCGCAAAAGCTCCTCTACATAGTTCGGCAGGGCAAAAGAGCCTGCATGCAACGGACAGTTATAATAATGGCAGCGTATCCGCAGTTCCTTCCAGGCCTGCCAGTTCACATCCTTCACAGGATGGTACTTCTTGGAAGCAAAACCGAACAGCCAGTGGCCGGAAGGATAGGTAGGAATATGCACCTGATATACCCTGCTGATCGGGAAGGAATGGCATATCCTTTTATGGGCACGCTGCATGGCATAGGCATCCTCCTTGTAAAAAGGGCTCTCATGCTGGTTCACCATGATGCCGTCCTCATGGAGCGCCTTGAAGCAGTTGCCATAAAACTCCTTGGTAAAGAGGCCTTCACCGGGACCAAAAGGGTCAGTGGAATCCACCAGAATCAGGTCATACTCATCCTCCACATGGCGGATGAACTTCAAGCCGTCCTCATAATAGCAGGTCACCCTAGGGTCTTCCAGAGCTGCCGCCGTCTTGGGCAGGAACATCTTGCTGACCTCCACCACCCGCTGGTCAATCTCCACAAGGTCAATCTTTTCGATATTCTGATACTTGGTCAGCTCCCTGACAGTACCCCCATCACCGCCACCGATGACCAGCACCCTTTTGGCGCTGGGATGCACGCACATAGGTACATGGGTTATCATCTCATGGTAGATAAACTCATCCTTCTCCGTCAGCATCAGATAGCCATCAAGAGCCAGCACCCTGCCAAACTCCTCGGACTCAAAAACATCAATCCGCTGAAACTCACTCTGCTCGCTAAAGAGCTGCTTGTCAATCTTAATGGAAAACCTCACATTAGGAGTATGCTGTTCTGTAAACCAGAGCATGCCAGTCACTCTCCCTTCAAAACATCCGAACTGAAAATATTATAAATTCAATGGCATTATAACCTTAATAACTTGACTAATTATAGCTTCAAGACATTCAAGCGCTGCAGATTCATATCCTCAGGGCCTGTCATCTGGCAGCCCTTCTTCTTGGCATAGCGTATATAGCGCAAGATTTCCTCCGTCACCATCTCACCAGGTGCCAAAATCGGAATCCCCGGCGGATAGCACATGACGAACTCGCTGCACACCCTGCCCACAGAATCCCCGATAGGCAGGGACTCCTTGTCACCATAAAAGGACTCCTGGGGACCGCAGACCACCTTCGGGCTGATATACTCAGCCTTCAGCATCTCCCTGCCGGTCTGACGGTAGTTGCGGCGTATCTCTGCCAGAGCGGACACCAGCCGCTCTATATCCTTCTCCCTGTCACCTACGGAAACATACGCCAGCAGGTTGGCAATATCGCCAAACTCCGTCTGAATATCATACTCATCCCGCAAAAGGTCATACACCTCGATGCCAGCCAAGCCTATAGACCTGGTATATACCGCCAGCTTGGTGATATCAAAATCATATATGGAGTCACCGTTGACCAATTCCTTGGAATAGGCATAATAATCTCCTATGGCATTTATCTCATCCCTGGCATACTGCACCTGGGCAATAATCCTGTCCACCAGCTTCTCCCCATGGAGCGCCATGTTGCGCCGGGAAATATCCAGGCTCACCAGCAAAAGATAAGATGCGCTGGTGGTCTGGGTAAGGTTGATAATCTGATGCACATAGCCATGAGACACCCTGTCCCCCACCAGCAGCAGGGAGCTCTGAGTAAGGGAGCCCCCGGACTTGTGCATGGAAATAGCAGCCATATCCGCACCGGCATGCATGGCAGCCACCGGCAGCTTGTCACTGAAATACAGATGGGAGCCATGAGCCTCATCAGCCAGCAGCAGCATGCCGTGCTCATGAGCCAGCTCCGCAATCCGCTTTATATTGGAACAAATTCCATAGTACGTAGGATTGTTTACAAGTATAGCCTTGGCATCTGAATTTTCTCTGATGGCCTGCTCCACATCTGCCACGCTCATCCCCAGGGAAATGCCCAGCACCGGGTCCATCCTGGGGTTCACATACACAGGTACAGCCCCGCAGAGAATCAGGGCGTTGATGGCGCTCCGATGCACGTTACGGGGCATGATAATCTTGTCCCCCCGCTTGCATGCCGTCATCACCATAGCCTGCACTGCCGAGGTGGTGCCCCCCACCATAAAGAAGGCGTGCTTCGCCCCGAAGGCCTCCGCCGCCAGCTCCTCCGCATCCCTGATAACAGACACGGGATGGCAGAGGTTATCCAGCATTTTCATGGAGTTCACATCTACCGACAGGCAACGCTCCCCCAAAAAATCTGTCAGTTCCTTGTTGCCCCTGCCCCTCTTGTGCCCAGGCACATCAAAAGGCACCAGCCTGGCACTTTTCATCTTTTCCAAAGCTTCCAGAATTGGCGCATTTTCCTGCGAAATATATTTCATCCTTAGCCTCCCCTCCCAAAGACCTGCCCTGACTGACCGTCAGCCTGCCGTAACGGCAGGCCTCCCCCCGGCTCAGCCAAAAACATTAGTACCGCTGTAAATTTCAATCATTTCCCGGCGCAGGCTATTATGAATATCCAGCCTGGTCTTTGGGGGAATTTCATAGATATCCGTATTGAAAAGATAATTCTTCAAATCAAGCTCCTTAATGAGCATCTTTGTATGGAAAAGATTTGCCTGATAGATATTGATGTCCACTGCATCATATTTGTCCAGGGTATCCTTGTTGATGAAATTCTGGATAGAGGTCATGTGATGATCCATGAACAGCTTGCGGCCTGCCATATTGCGGGTAAAGCCCCTCACCCTGTAATCCATGGTGATAATATCCGAATCAAACATGCCAATAAGATAATCCAGGGTTTTCAAAGGCGTAATCTCGCCGCAGGTAGCCACATCTATATCCACCCGGAAGGTAGCAATGCTGGTCTCAGGGTGGAACTCAGGATAGGTATGCACCGTAACATGGCTCTTGTCCAGGTGAGCCACCACCGTTTCCCCTTGCAGCACGCTGCCGGCCTCCGACTCATGGATATCCTGCAAAACCTCGGCACAATTCAGCGGCTTTTTCTTGCCGGAAGCAACGGCTGCCTCCTCGGCAATCAAAAAAGTCACGCTGGCCCCCTGAGGTTCATAATCCTGCTTGGACACACTCAGCACCTTGGCACCAATCATCTCCGTCACCCGGTACAGTATCTTCGTCAGACGCTCCGAATTATACTGGGCATCAATATACTTGATGTAGTCCTGCTGCTCACGAGGTGTCTTAGCATAACAAATATCGTAGATATTAAAGCTAAGGGATTTGGTCAGGTTGTTAAACCCATACAATTTCAATTTTTCTTCCAATCTGATCTCACGCCCCTAAAAAATAATCTATCCCTGAAAAACATAACATAAATAAAATAAATAGCATAAATAACGTAAAATAAAACCCGAAGCAAATACACCGCCCGGCAACGCCTCACAGCAAATCCATCAGCTGCTTGCCAATCAGCATGGTTGTCACGACAATAAACATAGGCCGCACATAAGCCACGCCCTTGGTAATAGCAAACCGCGCCCCGCAGTAAGCACCAAAAATCATGGAGATGCCCATAAAGATGCCCATCTGGTAATCAATCATGCCGGAAGCCGCAAAAAATACCGTAGCTGCCAGGTTGCTGGCAAAATTCAGTGCCTTGGTATTGGCCGTAGCACCGATAAAATCAAAGCCCAGCATCAAAAAGGCAAACAGCAGGAAGGAGCCGGTGCCCGGCCCGAAGAAGCCATCATAAAAGCCCATCACCAGTGCCACCAGCATGCTGAGAGCCAGCATCCTGCCCGTCAGCTTCCTAGGCTCCGTATCCCTGTCCCAGTCCTTTTTCAAAAGGCTGTACAGCACCACTGCCACCAGCAGCACCACAATCAAAGGCCGCAAAAACTCCGAGGGAACCTGCTGCACGGCCAGCACCCCCAGAGCTGAGCCGATCAGGGACAAGGGAAACAGCTTCTTTATCAGCTGCACATCCATCTTGCCGGAACGGACAAAGGTGATAAAGCTGGTACACGCCCCCATGACAGCCGCCATCTTGTTAGTTCCCAGGGCATGCAGGGGCGAAATCCCCGTCAAAAGCAGTGCCGGCAAGGAAATCATGCCGCCACCCCCTGCCGCCGCATCAATAAACGAAGCCACAAAACCTGCCACAGCTACAAATATATAAACTTCCATATCCATTTGAATATATTACTCCTCCAACGCTTTTTTCAAAGCACTGTCCACCATTTTTTGCAGCACATCGCTGATTTCCCCAATCTGCCGCATGCTTGCCACAATCTGCTGCATGCGCTCCCCGGACATCCTCTCAGGATGCTCCAAATCCAGCCAGGAAATATCAGCCAGCCGCCTGATATCATTCAAGGAAAACCTGATATCCTGGCTCATATCCTGCAAAAACAGCTTTTTCGCCTCATTGGCGCTATTCACCAGCCGCAGTGCCTCAGTCAGCTGGTTGTTCTGCTTGCGCTCCTGCTCCTGCTGCAAAAGCTTCTGCAGCTTTTCCTCATTGATGCCCCGGGTAGCCACAAAAACATCCTCCACCAGGCCGTCAGCATCCCGGTTGCCCACAATCAGATATGCCTCGGACCAGCCGGTGGTACGCCCCTTGAACTCCATGGACATGACATTCTTGAAGCCCATCCGTTCATTAATGGTATTTATATCCAGGAACTCACGCATGGCCTCCTGATAATCCCGGGTGACCGCATTCTCTATCACATTCGCCAGCTGTGAATCATAGGTCCTGGTTTTGTCAATCATATCCCTGATCGCAGGAGAAATTTTCAGCTCCAAAAAACGGTTGCTGGACACATTCACATACAGTGAATTGTCATACATCTTCACCATGGACATGACAATATCCATGCGCCGCTTCATGTCGTTCTTCTTCTCGCTCTCCATCATCATTTCCCGGTCCCGGTTCTGGAAAGCAAAAACAAACTCCTCCGGCCTCCCCAGAATCTTCACCACCAGGCAGCGGCAATAATGAATCTCCCCATCCTGCACCACCCGGTATTTCAGGGAATAGCTGTCCTGCCGCTCAAAAACCTTCTTGATGCTGGCCCTGGTCAGCACCGGCTCAAAAAGCTCCTGGTCGTCAGGATGCACCGCCTTGCGCACATAGGTATACAAATTTGTCTCAAAATCGCCATTCTCAAACTGCCTGCCAAACATCTCCTGGGTAATGCGGCTATAGCGATAGCTTCTCATATTGCCCGTCTCAAGGTTGGCATAATAAACATCATGGTAGCTGGAACTGAGGGCATTAATAATGCGATAGCTCTGCTCCAGCTCCAGGCGAAGGCTTTCATCCGACACGGTGCTTAAATCCTTGTTAAATTCATAAAGGCTCTGCGTACTCTCATCCCTCATCACAGCATCTTCCTTACACCATTTCGCAAAATTCACTCTAAGCTATATTATACATGGAATTTGTATAAAAAAAAAGTAGCAATTTACATGGCACTGTAAAATATATTTTACCTGCATATGATCTGGCAATTACCTTATTCTAGCATTATCCTATATAGCATTATCCTATCCGGCAATTGTCTCATCTGGCAATTGTCTCATCTGGCAATTGTCTCATCTGGCAATTACCTTGTCCGGCAGAATCGCCATCTTTTCCACATCAAAATGCCCGATGCCGATAAACTCACCCTCGCAGTACACCCGGAGGATGACATCCCCCTCCGGCTGATGCCGTTCCTGAAAATACCTGTCATGAGTCAGAAGGCCGTTGGAAAATGCCTTCAGCCGGTCAGGCCGCAAATCATAGCGGGTCAGGTGCCCCAGGCAGCCATCCATAGGCAAAAGAGCCCTCTCCTTCAGCTCTGCCAGCTGCTCTGCCGTCACCGCATCCGCAAGAGCAAAGCTTCCTACTGCCCGCCGCACCAAAAAGGACATGGTGGCAGGTATTCCCAAGTGCGCCCCCAAATCCGTGCACAGGCTCCTGATATACGTCCCCTTGGAGCACACCACATCAAAAGCGATATGATTTTTCCCCGCCTGCAAAAGCTTCAGGGAATGAATCTCCACCTGCCGGGAAGGAATCTCCACCTGCTTCCCCTCCCGCAGCAAATCACAGGCACGCCTGCCATTTATCTTGATGGCAGAATGGGCAGGCGGCACCTGGGTAATGGTGCCTGTAAAGGCAGCAAAGGCCTCCAGCAGCCTTTCCCTCGCAGGAATGGCAAAAACATCGGCACGCTCCACCACGCTGCCGCTGTCATCACCACTGTCCGTGGAAAAGCCAAAAACCAGCTCCGCCCTGTATGCCTTCTCCACGCTGTCCAGGTATTCAATCAGCCGGGTAGCCCTGCCAACAGCAACAGGCAGCACCCCTGCCGCCCCCGGGTCCAGGGTACCTGCATGCCCTACTTTCTTTTCCCCCAGCTGCCGCCGCACATACCCCACTGCATCATGAGAAGTCATGCCGGGGGGCTTTAAAAAATTAACAAACCCATCCATACAATATTTCCTCCGCACTCACATCCTGCTTCAAGCTCCCCCAGACACTACACTGCCTTTTCCACCGCTGCCAGAAGCTTCGCCTTGGCAGCTGCCAGCGGCTCCTCGATGGTACAGCCTGCGGCCCGGATATGGCCGCCGCCCCCGAAGGAAGTGGCAATGCTGCTCACATCCACGCCCTTGGAGCGCATGCTGACACGGCACTTGCCCGGCTCTACCTCCTTCATGAGAATCGCCACCCTGACGGTATCGATAATCCTCACCCCGTCAATAAAGCCCTCGGTAGTATCCAGGGTTTCATAGAGGTCATTGCCGATATACAGTCCGGCAATTTTCCCATCAGCGCAAACCTCAATAGTCTGCATGGCCCTTGCCCTGTCCTGCACCTCCTTGAAGCTGCGCTTTTCCAGGGCTTCTGACACCACATGGGGCTCCGCTCCTGCCTCAATCATATCGGCAGCTGCCCGCATGGTAAAAGGCGTGGTATTGGAATACCTGAAATTGCCGGTATCAGTGGACATGCCCGTATAAATGCAGGTAGCAGCAGCCTTGTCAGGCACCACCTGCAGCGCCCCTGCCAGCTGATAGACAATCTCTGCCGTAGCGGCCCTGTCTGCATCCAGATAGAGATAATCCGCCTTTTCATCGTTGGTAATATGATGGTCAATATTCAGGATCGGTGCCGGGCACCTCTCAATCACCCTGCCAACCCTGTCCATGCTTACATCCAGCAGCACCAATAGATCTGCCTGATATTTTTCCTCATCCGGCTTCGCAATAACCTCTATCCCCGGCAAAAAGCCAAAGGCATCAGGAATATCATCATCTATCAGAACCTGCACCGTCTTGCCAAGCTTCTGCAAAAGATGATAAAGGGCAAGGCTGGAGCCCAAAGCATCACCGTCAGGATTGACATGGGCTGTCACCACGATACGCCCTGCCTCCCTCAGCTTGTCAGCAGCCTCCTGCAAGGAAATACGCATATAGATACACCTCCATCTTACAAGAGCCGGTGGCATCAGCCACCGGCTCACTTAAATCATATACAGCAAACTATGCAAAACTCTGCAATTAAGTTATGTCACAAACTATGCAGCTATTACAACAAACTATGCATACAAATCATGCTTTGCAGCTTATTGCTCCTTATTCTGCTCATCTCTCTCAATCTGCAGCAGAAGCTTCTGGATATGGTCGCTGTAGTCCAGGGACTTATCCAGCACAAATTTCAGCTCAGGAGTTACCCGGAGGCGGATGCGATGCCCCACCTCACGGCGGATAAAGCCCAGGGAGCTGTTCAGCCCCTTCCAGCTTTTGGCAATCTGCTCCTCATTGCCCATGATGCTGACATAGACCTTGGCAATGCTCAGATCCCTGGTGACCTCCACCTGGGTAACCGTCACAAAGCCGATTCTCGGGTCCTTCAGCTCCTGCAGGATAATCTGGCTGATTTCCTGCTTCATAAGCTCCTGAATTTTTTCGATACGAAGCTGGCCCATAAAAAACGCCCTCCGTTCTTAAATAAACACCTAAAACATCTTATCTCAAGCAAAATGCTCAAGGCCATTCCCCAAGCCAAAAAGCCCGGGGCTTAATCCTTATTTACATCATTGATGGAAGTCTTCACTTCCTCCATGATGTATGCTTCTATTATATCACCTTCGCGGAAATCCTTGTAGTCCTTAATGGTAATACCGCACTCATAACCGGCAGCTACTTCCTTTACATCATCCTTGAAGCGGCGCAGGCCATCCAGCTCCCCATCAAATACCTCGATGTTGTCACGGACGATACGGATTTTGGACTGGTTGGTAATCTTGCCTTCCAGTACATAGGAGCCTGCCACCAGAGCCTTGGAGAACTTCATCACCTGACGAATCTCCACCTTGCCCTGGATGACCTCCTTGTACTTAGGTGCCAGCATGCCGCTCATGGCATCCTTCACATCGTTCAGGGCATCGTAGATAACACGATAGGTGCGGATATCAATAGCCTCCGCATCCGCTACCCGGCGTGCGTTGGCATCAGGGCGCACGTTAAAGGCAATCACCAGCGCGTTAGAGGCAGATGCCAGCATAACATCGGACTCGGTAACGGCACCAACGCCGGAATGGACAATGCGCACGCGCACCTCATCGTTCTTGTTAAGCCCCAGCAGGGAGCTGTTCAGAGCCTCCACGGAACCCTGCACGTCAGCCTTCACCACGATATTCAGGTCCTTCAGCTGGCCTTCCTGAATCTGGTTGAACAGGTCATCCAGAGAAACCTTCTTGGCATGAATCATCTCGTTGCGCTGCTTCTCCATGCGCTTTTCAGCGATAGTACGCGCCTGCTTCTCCTCCAGGGCAGCCAGCTCGTCACCGGCAGCAGGCACATCATTCAGGCCCAGCACCTCTACAGGCACGGAAGGGCCTGCCTTCTTCACGTTCTCGCCCCGGTCGTTGAGCATAGCACGCACCTTGCCGTAGGTAGTGCCGGCCACGATGGAGTCACCGATGCGCAACGTACCTGACTGTACCAGCACCGTAGCCACAGGGCCCCTGCCCTTGTCCAGCTGCGCCTCGATGATGACGCCCCGGGCCTCACGCTTCGGATTTGCCTTCAGCTCCTTCATCTCAGCCACCAGCAGCACCATTTCCAAAAGGTCATTGATACCGATATTCTTCTTGGCAGAGACCTCCACCATGATGGTATCGCCGCCGTATTCCTCCGGCACCAGGCCATGCTCCATCAGCTCGTTCTTCACGTTGGCAGGGTTGGCGCCCGGCTTATCAATCTTGTTGACAGCTACAATAATCGGCACATCTGCATCCTTGGCATGGTGAATTGCCTCGATGGTCTGCGGCATAACGCCATCATCAGCAGCTACTACCAGGATGGCAATATCTGTTACCTGGGCACCGCGGGCACGCATGGCAGTAAACGCCTCATGGCCAGGAGTATCCAGGAAGACAATCTTCTTGCCCTGGCACTTTACCTGATATGCACCGATATGCTGGGTGATGCCGCCTGCCTCATGGCTGGTTACAGAGGTCTTGCGGATAACGTCCAAAAGGGAGGTCTTGCCGTGGTCAACGTGTCCCATAACGGTAACAACCGGCGGACGGAGCACCAGTGACTTCGGATCATCCACAATCTCAGGGATAAGGGTAGGGTCCACCTCCGGCGGCAGCTCCTCTACATTGACACCGAACTCACTGGCCACCAGGGCAGCCGTATCAAAATCAATCTCCTGATTGATGCTGGCCAGGACGCCCATGAGCATCAGCTTCTTGATGATTTCTGCTGCCGTGCAGCTCATCTTGCTGGCCAGATCCTTGACAATAATGGTCTCCCCTACCTTGATGTTCTTCGGACGGGCAATCTCCATCTTTGGTGCAGGCTGCTGATTTCTGCCACCGCGGTTATTCTTGCCCCGGTTATTTCTGCCATTATTATTGTTGTTATTATTGTTGTTAAAGCTGTTGCGGCCATTCTTGCCATTGCGGTCATTGCGCTCGTTGCGCCCGCCACCATTCTGGCGGTTACGGTCATTTCTCTCCATTCGGTCAGCACGCTCCATCCGATTATCGCGATTATTTCTCTTATCGTTTTTGTCGTTGCGGTCACCCTTGTCATTGCGGCTGCCGCGGTCTGCATGGTCATTGCGGTTGCCGCTGTTCTGCCCGCCACGCTGGCTTTCGTTGCGGCCGTTGCGCTGTCCCGGCTTGCCGCCGCCATTCCTGCCGTCGTTCCTGTCATTTCTGTCATTTCTGTCATGACGGCCGCCGCTATTCTGTCCGCCCTGATGAGCCTGTTTCTGCCCATCATGCTTCTGCCGCCTGTCATCAGGCTGGCTGCCGCCATGCTTTGCCTGCCCCTGCTTCTGCTGGGCGCCATTCTTCTGTGGCTGCAGGCCCTGCTGCTTAGCCTGCTGGGCCTGCGCCTTTGGCTGCTGTCCGGACTTTTGCTCCTGCTTTTTCTGCTGCGGCTGCGCCTGTGGCTGAACCTGCTTCTGCCTGTTCATAGGCTGTACCGCCTGCTGCACCTTTGCTGCCACCTGCTGCTTTGCTGCAGCCTGCGGCTGAGGCTTTGCACCCGGCTGGCTGTTTCCCTTCACTGCCTTCACCACCAGCTGCCTGGCTGCATCATCAACAGTGCTTGAATGGGATTTTACCTCTATGTTATTCTTGCGCAATATATCCAATATTGTCTTGTTATCAGTATTCAGTTCCTTGGCAATATCATAAACTCTGTGTTTTGACATTAATCCACCCCCGTATCACTATCTGACCGGCAGTGCTTGGCTATTGCATTGGCAAAGCCTGCGTCCAATACCGCAGCTACAGCCCTGAAATCCTTGCCAATACAATGACCAAGCATCTCCCTGTCTCCCAGATAGAATAATTCTATTTTTGCCTTCGCCGCCAGCTGCCGGTAACGCTTCCTCGTCTCCTCGGAAGCATCCTTCGCCACCAGCAGCAGTCTGGCCTTCTTTCCTTCCACTGCCTTGGTAACGGCAAAATCACCGGAGGCTATCCGCCCTGCCCGCTGTGCCATCCCCAGCAGATTAAAAATCTTCTGTTCGTTCATAGTAAATAAATACAATTCACAGTAAACAATTATATTTCACAATTCATGAAAAAAGCTGCTCTCTCAGCTCATCATAAACAGCCCTGTCAATAGCTCCCTTGAAGGAACGCTCAAAGCGATGCTCCTTGACAGCCTTCTCGAAGCACTCCTTGCTGTTGCAGATATAAGCACCCCGGCCGGATTTCTTGCCGGTCATATCCACAGAAAACTCCCCTTCCGGGCTGCGTACAATGCGCACCAGCTCCTTCTTGGGCTTTTGCTCCTGGCATCCCAGGCACAGCCTGGCAGGAATCTTTTTTACCACTGCCATAGTTATACCTCAATCTTGTCCTCATCCTGCGGGGCAGCCTCATCATCAGCAGCATCTTCTATCTCAGTGCCATCTGCCTCACCATCAGCTACATCTGCATCAGAAGCTATATCCGTATCAGCAGCTTCCCCTGCACTGTCAGCAGCCTCACCTGCTTCAGCCGCCTCATCCGCCTCAAAGTTATCCTTCTCGAACTCAGCCAAAAAATCCTCGCCGCCCATATCATCCACGGCATCAGTAAGCGGCTCATCCGCTACAGGCGGCTGGAACTCGCCTTCCTCCTCAGCCTGGGTTTCGCTCTTGATATCAATCTTCCAGCCGGTCAGCTTGGCTGCCAGGCGGGCATTCTGGCCTTCCTTGCCGATAGCCAGGGACAGCTGATAATCAGGCACCACAACCCTGGACATCTTCTCGCTCTCTGCCACATCCACGCTGACTACCTTGGCAGGGCTGAGGGCGTTGGCGATGTACACCGCCGGATCCTCGCTCCACTTGACAATATCAATCTTCTCATTCCTAAGCTCATCCACAATGGCCTGAACCCGGAAGCCCCTGTGGCCTACGCAGGAGCCGATAGGATCTACGCTTTCATCCTTGGCATAGACAGCAATCTTGGAGCGCATGCCGGCCTCCCTGGCCACTGACTTGATTTCCACCACGCCATCATGAATCTCCGGCACCTCCAGCTCAAAGAGCCGCTTCAAAAGGTCAGGATGGGTTCTGGACAGCAGCACCTGAGGCCCCTTGGTGCTGTTCTTTACCTCGATGATAATCGCCTTGATGCGGTCATTGACAGCGTATTCCTCGTTGGCAATCTGCTCCGCCTGAGGCATAATCGCCTCGGTCTTGCCAAGGTCAACGTACACATTCCTGTTCTCTACCCGCTGCACCAGGCCGGTAACGATATCTCCCTCACGGCTGGAGAATTCCTCATAGATGATGCCACGCTCCGCCTCACGGATGCGCTGCACCACTACCTGCTTGGCAGTCTGGGCGGCAATGCGGCCGAAGTTTGCCGGAGTCACCTCTACCTCCAGGGTATCATCCAGCTGATAGTTCGGGGAAATCTGCTGTGCCATAGCCAGGGAGATTTCCTGCACATTGTCCACTACTTCCTCTACCACGGTCTTGATGGCATACACATGGTACTGGCCGCTGGTGCGGTCCAGGGTGACACGCACATTCTGGGCAGCGTTAAAGTTGCGCTTATAGGCAGCCACAAGGGCAGCCTCTATTGCATCAAAGAGGATTTCCGGATTGATTCCCTTCTCCATCCCCAGTTCCCTGAAGGCAGCCATAAAGCCGCGATCCTGATCCTCTGCTGGTTTTACCTTCTTGCTTCTTGTAGTTCTGGTAGCCACTACTATTTTACCTCCTAAACTCTCTGACTGGTTACCAATCATCATGTAACTTTGCCTTGCTTCTTAAAAATCTATATGCAGGTTTACCTTGGCGACCTTCTCCATCGGAATCACCTGTTCATCTACGGTAACATTCTCGCCATCGTAGCCTTTCAGCTCACCTGTAATCACCTTGGCTCCATCCAGGGGCGCAAACAGGCTCACATCCACCATCTTTCCCTGCTCCCGCTGGAAATCCTTTGGCTTCTTCAGCTCCCTGTCCAGCCCCGGGGAAGACACCTCCAGGATATAGCTGGTCTTGATCAAATCCTCCGCATCGAGAATCTCCTCCAGGCGGCCGCTCAGCTCCTGGCAGTCATCAATCTCGATGCCGCCCTCCTTGTCAATAAAAACCCTGAGATACCAGTCACGCTCCCGGACATAATCCACTGCCACCAGCTCCAGGGGCGAGCCTGCAATCAGCTCCTCCACAATCCTCTCTACCTCGTTCTCAATTCTGCTGGCCAACAAAATTCCTCCCTTCCAGGCGGCACAAAGCCGAAATTTATGACTTTATTACTTCAAAGAAAAGAGTGGGTGAATGCACCCACTCTCGAAAAGACTTAAATCAATTGCTACGACTATTGTAGCATTTAAAATACCATTTGTAAATAGTTCCCGGAAAAAATCTTCCCATTACCGGCATATCGCCCCAAAATATTTCGCCAGGACTACTGCACGACACCGTTCTTGATTTCTGTGTCATAGTTCTTGTCATCAAAAAATCTCGGACGGGAGGCATCAAACTGCCGGTTGATGATGCTCCGGGCCGGATCGTAGTCGGCAGTCTGCACATCCACGATATCCAGCATGGTATGAATCATATCATCCGTCATGTAAGGGTTGTTCACCGCCGCCTGAATAGCCGCCCATTTCTCAGGATGCAGCTCCTTGAACTTGTCCGATGCCCAGATAATCACAGGAATCTCGATCATGTGGCGGCTTGGGTTTTCCTCGATATGCCCCGTGAAGCCCCCCTCGTCATAGACAGCCTCCCCGTGGTCAGGCACATACACCACGATGGAATCCTCCCCGGTACAGCGGAACTTGTCGATAATGCCGCTGACGATGTAGTCGTTGTAGTAAAGGGCATCATCGTACTGGGCAATCACCGTCTTCTGAGCCTCGTTCACATCCAGCTGGATATCATCCTTGGTAAACTTGGTAAAGATATACGGGAAGCGGTTGTAGTAAAGCCCGTGCCCCCCCATCAGGTGCACCACATAAAAATTCTTATTCTCCGCCCGCTGGGCAATGGCCTCGTCCACCAGAGGGAACAAAGCTCCATCCTCCAGGCCGTCATCCTCCCGGGAGTCACGAATCCTGGTAAAATGGCTCACCTTGCTGTGGGCGGCATAAATCTGCGCCACATTGCCCCAGATGCCGGAGCTTTCCTGATTGGACAGCCAATAGGTCTTGTACCCGGCACTGTTCATGATGTCAATCAAATTGCTATACTCGTACCATGGCTTGTCCGATTCGTGGTTGCAGAAGGTAAAGAGCTTACTAAGCACCGCAATGGTAGTGGAATGGGGGCTCACCACATCCCGGAAAACGCTGATTTCCCCCCTGGCTGCCATATCATCAAGATTTGGCGTGTTGGGCAGGTAGTAGCCGTAGAGGTGCATATGGTTCCTGTTGGTGGACTCACCCAGGATGAACACCACATTCTTGATTTTGCTGTCATTCCTGGTCAGCTCCACATCGGCATCCAGATGGCTGGACAGCTCCCGATACGCCCTGATATTGTCAATGGCAGTCGATGAGGACAGCACCAGCCTCTGCATAGGGAACATAGTATCCCACAGCACCTCTATGTGGAGGCTGAAAAGAATCACCGTATAGGTAATGGTGACCACCAGCAGGCAGCTGGTCAGCACCCTCTTGCCTGTCTGGTCAAAATGCAATTTCCGCCAGGGCTTGTTGAGAAAAAGCCAAGCTCCCCCCGATGCCAGCAGCGCCACCAGTATCCATTCCTGGGCACCCATGTACATGGTGACGAACTCCCCTGCCTCCTTCATGTTGGTTTCCAAAAGGGATGCCACCACCCCTACGCCAATCAAGGCAGTGTAGTTGTACACCACCACTCCCTCAATCACGAAGGGCACGAAGAAAACTGCCAGCAGGAGAATTTTCAGTATCCTCCGGGCCAGCAGCGGCAGCTTGTCAATGAGAAAGCAGATGACGAGATTTATCAGCAGCATGAAGCAGGCAAAGGAAAACATCGCCTCGCCATTTTTCTTCATAACCATGTAGCAGCACATGGGCAGGCAGTTGAACACAAAAAAAGCCAGATAAAATCCCCCCTGCCGCTCCAGCAGGCGGCAGGTACCCATGATGAATTTGTCCAAAAGCTGTTTCACTTTACTATTGCTCCTTCTTCTATAACTGATCCAGCATTCCATAGCCAAGCCATTATTCTATGGCTTGATCCACTACCCTACAGCTGATTCATCATCCTGTGAGTCTGAGGAATCACCCTCACATCAGGCAGCTTCGCCAGTGCCCTCTGCTGCAGCTCCAGCATATACCCGGGCTCTGCCCCTGGCACCCCGTTCATAGGCGTTACCGGCTGTAGTATCAGCAGCACCGACGGCTCCACGGAGGCAATCACCTCCACCGCCCTGTCAAAATCCGCCTCAACCAAATCCCCCGGCACCACCAGCTTGGCATACACATCCTTCTCCGCCTCCACAGCCAGCCTGAGGAAACGCTCATGCTCAGGCCACATTTCCCTGCCTGTGGCCTGGGGCAGCTTGATATCCATGCTGATAATATCAATCCAGGGCAGAACCTCTGCCAGCTTATCAGGAAGCGTGCCGTTAGTCTCCAAGAAACGCTTGCAGCCAATCAGCGGCAAAAGTTCCCTGAGAAGCCCCGTATGCAAAAGGGGCTCTCCACCGGTAAAGCTCACCGCCTGATGAGGCACCGCCTGCAAAAACTCGTTGATATACGCCGCCAGCTCATGCCCCTCCACCGGATTCATGATTTCCCGGAACCGCCTGGCACCTGGGGTAATTTCCACATTGCACATGAGATGGGTGCCCGGGGCATTTTCCGTATCGCAGTAACGGCACTGCAGGTTGCAGCCCTCAAAGCGGACGAACAGCTGACGGCAACCCACATACCGCCCCTCCCCCTGCACGGAGGAAAAAATTTCAATCAGATTTGCCTGCATCCTGCCACCTCATTCAGAATAGATAACCGAGGACTTAGGGGACTCCCAGACCTGTATCTGCTTCAGCTTCACATGAGGAAGCTCCCGGAAGAACTCTGCCTTGGCCATTTCCTCATACACATACTGAGCGATATTTTCCGCGGTAGGATTCTTGCCATCAGCAAAAGCCGGCAGCTCGTTCAGCAGCCTGTGGTCAAGGGATTCCAAAAGCTCCCGGAGCTTTCCCTTCACCAGCTTGAAGTCCACCAGCATCCCCAGCTCATCCAGCTGATCACCAGCCACTACAGCCTCCACAGTCCAGCTATGGCCATGCAGCCTGTCACACTTGCCAGGATAGCCTGCCACCCTGTGGGCGGCCTCAAATTCCGCACTGACATGTATCTCAAACATTTCGTTGCCCCCTTCAACATAATTTCAACATAATTTCAGCTTAAATTCAACATAAATTCAGCTTGATATGCATGCAATCAGAATGTGCATGCAGTATTTCAGTATTTCAATATAACATATATACAATATAACATATATACAATAAAGAGGCTTCCCCCGCAGAAGCCTCTTAACAGGAATCGCCACTATAATTACTTCTTGCCCTTCATCAGCTGGTCATAGCTGATGGCACGGGTATGCTTGGTATGGCTCCACTCGTGGTCATTGCGCTTAAAGAAGCCGATGAACACAATGGGAATCCATGAATAGATAAACACAGGATACAGAAGCAGGTAAAACCATGCCTTCAGCTTCGCCCTGATTTTCAGCAGGATAATCATCGGCAGGATATACTGCCCCATCATGATGGCAGTCATCAGCTCCGACGGCATAAAGGTGTAAATGCTGGTATAGAACTGGCCGAACCACAGCTGGCAATAGCTGGCAATAATAAAGAAAGTGGAAATCATCAGGAAATGAGGCTGCAAAAGGTAGATACATCCGTCAAGAATCCTGATATCCCGCCTCTTGATGCCCTCCCGGAGCATTACCGGAATAAAGCGATGCGCCACATCAAACTGCCCCTGTGCCCAGCGCTTACGCTGGTTCCAGGACTGCATAAAGGTCAGCGGCTTCTCATCATACACAATAGCATCATGGGCCCAGGTGGTCTTGATGCCCTCCGCCAGGGACTTCATGGTAAACTCCATGTCCTCAACCAGGCAGGTGGCACGCCAGCCGTGACGCTGCAGCACCTCGGTAGTAATGCACATGCCTGTGCCGCCCAGCACCGCCGACAGCCCCAGGTTGGTCTTGGCCAGATGGGAGATGTGGTCAATAACCCAGAAGGCGATGGCAAAAGTACCGGCAATCCAGGTATCATAAGGATTCTTGGCATCCAGATAGCCCTGGATAATCTTGGCGCCCTTGCAGAGATGATGGTTCATCTCCATGAGGAAATTCGGATGCACCAGGTTGTCCGCATCAAAGATGCACACGGCATCATACTTCTTGTCCATGGCAAAAAGCTTCTCAAACATCCACTCCAGGGCATAGCCCTTGCTCTTTTTGGTAGGATGGGTGCGCTCGCAGACAATGGCACCGGCCTCGCCTGCCACCTTTGCCGTATCATCCGAGCAATTATCCGCAATCACATAGATATCATACAGTTCCTTTGGATAGTCCAGCTGCTGCAGATTCTCCACCAGCTGGCCGATAACCGCCTGCTCATTGTGGGCTGCCACAATCACAGCCATCTTCTTTTCCGGCGTGGTAATCTTTTCTTCCTTGAACCTCCACAGCCCGAAAAAGCCGATGAAGAAAAAATACACCGTAAACAGGAAAATAATTATCTGCAGCGGTACCATTACTACGTCAAATGGAAAATTCATTTACTAACTTCTCCTTTATTTGCCATCTTTTCCAGCCTTATCAGCCCTGTTATTTATTTGCCGGCCAGATTAATAGCGTGGTTGATGATGCCAAAAACTGCATAAGCAGCAAAAATGGCAAACAATACCGCATAGCCGATAGCATCCATGCCCAGCACGAGAATAGCCCCGAACACAGCAGCAGCCACCAGCTTTGCCACCAGGTTCATCTTCTCCCCGTCACCCTTGAAATCAGGGTAATGCACCGTGCTGATCATCAGGTAGCCGACCACCATGACGATAACCGGGTAGGCGTAGGACAGCTGCCCCAGGTCAAAGCCGATAGCACGAAACAGCAGGGTGGAGGTAGCAATCAGGCAGCCGCCGGCAGGAATCGCCAGCCCCATAAAATAGCCATGCACCACAGTAGTATTCACGTTGAAGCGTGCCAGCCTGCCCATGCCGCAGACAGCAAAGAAAATAGCTGCCACCCAGCCAAACGCCCCAAACTCATGAAGCTGCAGGCTATAGGCCAGGACAGCAGGTGCCGCACCAAAAGAAACCAGGTCGCACAGGGAGTCCATCTCCTTGCCGATTTCGCTGCTGACCTTCAGGGCACGGGCGGAACGGCCGTCCAATCCATCAGCCACCAGTGCCAGCAAAATGCAGACGGCAGCCGTGCTCAGCTCACCGTTGAAGGTGGACAGGATGGAGCACATGCCAAAAACAAGATTCATGGAAGTAAGTCCATTTGGTACCCATGATTTACTAAACATTATTTAATCCTCCCCAAAACACTTTCTCCGCCGCGAACCTTGTCGCCTTTCTTCACCAGCACCTCTACGCTATCCGGCACCACCAGCTCGGTACAGGAGCCGAACTTGATGAGCCCATAGACCTGCCCCTTCTCCATGTTGTCATCCAGGGTTACCCAGGACACGATGCGCCGGGCCAGAATACCGGCAATCTGGGTAACGGTAACCCGGAAGCCCTTTTCATTCTCGATGCCAAGCATGTGGCGCTCGTTCTCAAAGCCCACCTCGTCCTTGTAGGCAGGGCGGAACCTGCCGCACACATACTTCTGGCACTTGATTTCACCGGCAATAGGGCTGCGGTTCACATGCACGTTGAACACTGACAGGAAAATGATGATTTTCTTGCAAGGTCCCTTGACAAACTCGTCCTCAGCCAGCTCCACCACATCCTGCACCGTGCCATCCGCCGGGGAGACAATCAGCTTTTCATCCATAGGAATATCCCGGCTGGGATTCCTGAAAAAATAAGTAAAATAGCATGCCAAAACCAGCGGTATGACAGCGCCATAGGCTCCAAAGCCAAAATACAGCACCACCGCCAAAAACAGGGCAGCGGCAATATAAATATATCCTTCCCTGACTACAGGGCCTCTATTCATTCTTACGCACCTCCGGGCACACATCACTTCTTACTTGCTACGACCTTCAGGACGAATTTCGGCAGGGCCAGCAGCCTTCCGGCACGGCTCGGCTGCTTCAGGCCCCTAAAGAGCCATTCCAGCTTTGCCTTCTGCATCCAGAGCGGTGCCCTCTCCATGACGCCTGCCATCACATCCAGGGTGCCGCCTACGCCGATGGACACCGGCACCTGCAGCTCCTGCATATGCTTTTTCAGCCATTTCTCCTGCTTCGGCACACCGAGAGCTGCCAGCAGGATATCCGGCCTGGCAGCCTTGATTTCAGCAATAATCCCCGGCTCGTCCGCCTCAGTAAAAAAGCCGTTGCGGGTGCCTACCACCTGAATGCCGGGATAAAGCTCCTCCGCCTTGGCCTTTGCCTTGTCGGCCACCCCCGGCGCAGAGCCAAAGAAATAAATCCTGTCACCCCGGGCAGGTGCCTCACGCATCAGCTCCTGTGCCAGGTCAAAGCCTGCCACCCTCTCCGGCATAGGTTCCCCCAGATGGCCTGCCGCCCAGACAGTACCGGCACCGTCCGGCACCACCAGATCCGCCTGGTTCAATATATCCTTCAATTCCTCATCCTGGGTAGAACGCATCAGCATTTCCGCATTTGCCGTAGCTACCAGGGCAACCTTCTTCTCCGCAATAAACTGCTGAACCGCCTCAACAGCCTGAGCCATCGTCAAGGAATTTACATTAACGCCAAGAATTTCCACCTGCTTCAATGGCATCCATCTACCTCCCACTTATACTCAAAAATTCCAACCTACATTTTAGCACAAACCACCACAAATTAACAATATATAAAATTAATAAATGCAAATTTTATTATGCACATGACAGGAAAGCTCCCCTGCATGGCACAAAAAAAGCGGCAGCAGCAATTCATCCGCACACCGCTTTTTCCATTTGCTTCATAAATATATAAGCAACCAGATTGCCTTATGAACTAACAAGAAGCTGCTTAGAGAATATCGATATGCTCCCCGGCCAATGCCTTGTTCATGCTGCGGACAGCGCAGAACTTGCCGCACATGGAGCAGGTATCATCATGCTCCGGGGAACGGTCAGCACGGATAGCCTTGGCAGTCTCAGGATCCAGGGCGCACTCCCACTGGGCATCCCAGTCCAGCTTGCGGCGGGCATCCCCCATCCGGTCATCGATTTCCCTGGCGCCCCGGACTCCCTTGGCAATATCAGCCGCATGGGCCGCAATCTTGCTGGCGATGATGCCCTGCTTCACATCATCCACATTCGGCAGTGCCAGGTGCTCGGCAGGAGTCACATAGCACAAAAATGCCGCACCGCTCATGGCAGCCATGGCACCGCCGATGGCAGCAGTGATGTGGTCATAGCCAGGGGCAATATCTGTTACCAGAGGTCCAAGCACATAGAAAGGCGCTCCCTGGCAGATGGTCTCCTGTACCTTCATATTGGCAGCAATCTGATCCATCGGCACATGTCCAGGCCCCTCCACCATCACCTGCACATCCTTGGCCCAGGCACGCTTGGTCAGCTCCCCAAGGCGCACCAGCTCCTCAATCTGGCACACATCGGTGGCATCCGCCAGGCAGCCCGGACGGCAGGCATCGCCGAGAGATACGGTCACATCGTACTCACGGCAGATATCCAGGATTTCGTCATAATATTCATAGAAAGGATTCTCATTGCCGGTCATGGACATCCAGGCAAAAACCAAAGAGCCCCCCCGGGAAACGATATTCATCTTCCGCTTGTGCTTCTTGATCTGCTCAATGGTCTTTCTGGTGATGCCGCAGTGGAGGGTAACGAAGTCCACGCCATCCTGGGCATGGAGCCGCACCACATCAATAAAATCCTTGGCGGTCAGGGTATCCAGATCCCGCTGATAGTGGATAACGCTGTCATACACCGGCACCGTGCCAATCATGGCAGGGCACTCGCTGGTAAGCTTCCGCCGGAAAGGCTGGGTATTGCCATGGCTGGACAAATCCATAATCGCCTCTGCCCCCAGGTCAACGGCAGACATAACCTTCTGCATTTCCACGTCATAATCCTTGCAGTCCCGGGAAACCCCCAGGTTCACATTGATTTTCGTCCTCAGCATGGAACCTACACCCTCCGGCTCCAGGCACTTGTGATTTACGTTGGCAGGAATCGCCACCTTGCCGCATGCCACCAGGGGCATCAGCTCCTCCACGGTCATGCGCTCCTTGGCTGCCACCTTCTCTATCTCCGGCGTGACAATCCCCTTGCGGGCCGCCTCCATCTGAGTCTTGTACTCTCTTGCCATCACTTTACTTCCTTTCCTTACTATACTGCCTGCTCCGCTGTTCAGCCGCAATGCAATCAGATTCAATGCCATTCATCAGGCACCATATCATCAGCTCCCATGCCGTTCAGCCGCAAACAAAAATGGTACGCCGTAGCTCACCATCACAAGCTGCAGGCATACCACCCCAGTACATCACATTCCCTACGTTGGCATTACCCACATCAGGTTCCCGGTCTAGGTGCTAAACCTACTCTCAGCCTGCTGCCGCAAGCTCCCACAGCACACATTCTACCATCATTCCCTAGTAAATTCAACTATAATTTGTATCCTGGTGATATTTAGGCTATAATATAATTATCATTTATGACAAAATATTATACCAGGGCAGTTTCCCTGGTACCAAAAGGAGACGCGCATGATTACAAAAGAACTTCTGGACGAAATTAATGCCCTTGCAAGAAAACAAAGGTCAACGGGGCTCACTGACGAAGAAAAAATCCGTCAAAATCAGCTAAGAAAAAAATATTTAGCAGGATTTCGGGAAAATATGAAGAATATATTAGACAGGATAGAAATTGTCGACGAAATACCCGATAGTAAACTTAACTAACTAATACCAACTTATTTTCTATCAATAAGAAGCGATAAAACATACAAATTTTGCCACAATTGAAATTTTGTTCTCGCACTTTATGGATTTGTTATACAAATTATGAAAAAATAAGCGTTATTTATAGTTTTTATTGACAAGAAAAAACAAAAACTTTATACTATTTGTAGAGAATGTTAGGGGTAATATAGGAGTTTTTTCGGGGTTATTAACTAAAGTAAATTTTTATATTAAGGAGATGTTTTATATGTCCACTAGTGCAACAAATTTTGGTCCTGTAAAAATTACCGAAACCGTACTGCGTGATGCTCATCAGTCCCTGCTGGCAACTCGCATGCGTACAGAGCAGATGCTTCCTATGCTGTCTGCTTTGGACAAGATCGGTTACAACGCATTGGAGGCATGGGGCGGTGCTACCTATGATTCCTGCCTTCGTTTCCTGAACGAGGATCCATGGGAGCGTCTTGATACCCTCAAGGCAAACCTGAACACCCCTATCCAGATGCTGCTCCGCGGCCAGAATCTGCTGGGCTACAACCATTATTCCGACGATGTTGTCCGTGCTTTCGTAAGAAAGGCTTCCGAGCACGGCGTAGGCGTGTTCCGTATCTTCGATGCACTGAACGACGTTACCAACCTGAAGACTGCTATTTCCGCTGCTTTGGAAGCAAAGGAAAAGCCGCATGTACAGGGCTGCCTCGTTTACACCATCAGCCCGTTCCACACCAACCAGACCTTCGTTGATCTGGCTATCAAGCTGAAGGAAATGGGCGTGCATTCCATCTGCATCAAGGATATGTCCGGCCTGCTGAAGCCTTATGTAGCTGAGGACCTGGTAAAGAAGCTGAAGGAGCAGGTTGGCCTGCCAATCGAGCTGCATACCCACTACACCTCCGGCTTCGGCTCCATGACCTATCTGAAGGCTATCGAGGCAGGTGTTGACATCATCGACTGCGCCCTGTCCCCTCTGGCAAACGACACTTCCCAGCCATGTACCGAGACCATCGTTGCTACCCTGGAAGGCATGCCTCGCGACACCGGCCTTGACCGTCAGGCTATGGACCCTATTGCCAAGCACTTCCTGAATGTAAAGAAGGAAATCATGAAGGAGTTCAACCTGCCTGGCTACTTCGATGTAAATCCGAAGGTTCTGGACTTCCAGATTCCTGGCGGCATGCTCTCCAACATGGTAAACCAGCTGAAGGAAATGGGTGCTGCTGACAAGTATCAGGAGCTCCTGGATGAGATGCCTCGCGTGCGTGAGGACCTGGGCTTCCCTCCACTGGTAACTCCTTCTTCCCAGATTGTTGGTACCATGGCTACCATGAACGTAATCATGCAGGCTAACGGCCAGCCTCGCTACAGCATGGTTCCTAACGAGGTTCGCGACCTGGCCCGCGGCAAGTTCGGCAAGACTCCGAAGCCTGTTAAGCCTGAGGTTCTGGCTGCTATGAAGATTAAGCCTGAGGAAATGATCACCGACTGCGCTATTGCCGATGCCAAGGAGCCTAAGATGGCTGACTTCCGCAAGGAGCTGGCTGCCAAGAAGGTTGACAAGAAGCTCGCCCCTATCAAGGCAAACCTTGCCAGCGTAGACGCAGGTATCTACGAGCAGGTTCGCGATACCCAGATTGCCAAGATGATCGATGAAATCCCTGAGGAGGATGTACTCTCCTATGCCCTGTTCCCACAGGTTGCCCTGGACTTCTTCGAGAAGAATGGCCGCCTCTAATATCAGGGGTATGGTATCCAGCTTCTGATACTGCTACATACCTGTTTGCAGGTAAATTGCAGGTAAATATGATATGAAATAAAATATGCTGCCGCAGCTGATTTCTCAGTGCGGTAGCATATTTTTTTATTGGTTATATTTTGTGCTACAAACCTAATACACTCTAGCGGATTTCTCAGTTCTTGTATAAGCATAGTAGCCTCTGGCAGATACTTTCAAAGCCTCGCACAACTTCGTCACATTGGCATACTCGGGACATGCCTCCACCGCCTCACGGATAAGCTGATACAGCTCCGTATTGTTACGCCCATTAGCATTAAATCCCCTGTCTATCGTTCTTGCCTTGCACAAGACCTCTTTCTCTATCACCAGCTCATTGGAGCGTTTTTCCAGCACCTTCATCCTGTCCGTCAGCTCCATGGTCACCTTCTCCAGCTGCCTTACCCGGCTTTCATACAGCTCAAAATCCGCCAGCAGCTCCTCCAGCTTGTCTGCCACATCCTGCAAGCCGTACTCCCTGCCATCAGCCTCAGCCTTTTTCTTCGTCCCGACAGCAGCTTTCTTTTTGACAGTTGCCTTCACCTCCACCTATTATTTCCCTACGTTGCCCCGCTTCCCCAGCGGGGCAATTTTTAATATCGAAGCAACAATCTAAGCTTTACGATTTATCACTCTGTAAGCAGGTATGTCAGCAAACCAACGAAAATCCTTGAGTGCAGCCTCGCTTCTTAGTGAGTGCGAGCGCAAGCGAAGCAGGAACTTAGAAGCGCGAGGCTGTGCTAAGAGCGAGAGCGTGTTTTCGTGGTTGCTGACATACCTGCGCTATAAAGCACGAAAAACAAAAAGAAAGGAGCTATCATATTTATGGACGAACACATTTTATCCGCCATTTCCACGGTCGGCTTCCCCATCGTTGTCTCCTGCTACCTGCTGGTAAAATTCCAAGCCACGCTGGACAGGTTTTCCAACAAGGCGGACGAACTGATACTGGAGCTACGGAACGGCTACTATTATATGAACCCCCATAATCCCAACAATGCCGCATAAGCACATGGCAAAACCGATAACCAAACAAATATACAACTAAAAAAGATGGTTTTGATGCACATATCATGCATCAAAACCATCTTTTTCATTTATATCACTATACCACTATACCACTATATCACTTCAAGGTAATCAACTCATACTCCCTTGTTCCCATGCCAATCTTCTCCGCATGTTCCAAGGTTTCCTTCCAATGCACGTTTGGATTGCTGTCCATGAAGTGGTCATGGTGATGGTGCCAGTCAGGCTTAGCCAGGTTATCTCCCAGCTGGGAATTTTTGATTGGCTCTGCCTTCTGGCACAGGTCAACGCAAGCCTGATCAAGAGCAACAGCATCAAAGGAAGCTGCCATGCCGATGTTCGGCAGGATGGCGGCATCATTCTCCCCATGGCAGTCACAGTTCGGGGAAATATCCATCATCATGTTGATGTGGAAGCACGGCCTGTCCTGTACTACTGCCTGAGCGTACTCTGCCATCTTTTTGTCCAGCAGATCACCGGCATCCCACTGCTCGTTGCGGATGGCATCAAAGCCGCAGGCACCGATGCAGCGGCCGCAGCCCTTGCAGATATTCTTGTCAATCACGGCCTTGTTATCAACATAGGTGATCGCATCGGAACCGCACTCCTTGGCACAGCGGCGGCAGCCACGGCACTTGTCAGCATTGACTACCACCTTGCCGGAGGAATGCTGCTCCATCTTGCCGGCACGGCTGCCGCAGCCCATGCCGATATTCTTGATGGCACCGCCGAAGCCTGTCATCTCATGCCCCTTGAAATGTGCCAGACTGATGAAAATATCCGCATCCATGACAGCACGGCCAATCTTGGCAGTCTTGCAGATTTCGCCGTTCTTCACAGGCACCTCCACATCATCGGTGCCCTTCAGACCGTCACCGATAATAATCTGGCAGCCGGTGGAAATGCTGTTAAAACCGTTGATATTGGCGCACTCAATATGCTCCAGGGCGTTCTTGCGGCTGCCCGGATACAAAGTGTTGCAGTCCGTCAGGAACGGCAGCCCCCCCTGCTCCTTCACCAGGTCTGCAATAGCCCTGGCATAGTTAGGCCGTAAAAAGGACAGGTTGCCCAGCTCCCCAAAGTGCATCTTGATAGCTACAAACTTCTTGTCAAAGTCGATATCCTTAATCCCGGCGGCAATGCACAGCCTCTGCAGCTTGGCAGTCCAGCTGATACCTACCGGCGTCCTGAAATCCGTAAAATAAACCTTTGCCTTTTCCATGAAAATCCCTCCAAAAATACACACAAGCTACTTTATATTATCACTCAAAACTTGCCGCAGGTCAAGAAAAAAGGCATAAGCCCCATAGCTCATGCCCAAAAACAATATAACAAAACACAATATAACTTTATACTTATTTCTTCGCCTTGAGATACGCATCAATAGCGGCAGCAGCCTTCTTGCCTGCCCCCATAGCCAGGATAACCGTAGCCGCGCCGGTTACGATATCGCCGCCGGCAAAAACGCCCTCCTTGGTGGTGGCGCAGGTTTCCTCGTCAGCAATGATATTGCCCCGCTTGTTGGTGTCCATGCCCGGCGTAGTGGAAGCCACGATAGGGTTAGGGCCGTTGCCGATAGCCATGATAACGGTGTCCACAGCCAGCTCAAACTCAGAGCCTTCAACTGCCACAGGGCGGCGGCGGCCGGAAGCATCAGGTTCACCCAGCTCCATGCGGATGCATCTGAGCCCCTTTACCCAGCCATTTTCATCACCCAGGATTTCCACAGGATTGTTCAAAAGCTTGAACTGGATGCCCTCCTCCTTGGCGTGATGCACTTCCTCGGCACGGGCTGGCAGCTCCGCCTCGGAACGGCGGTAGACGATGTACACATTCTCCGCCCCCAGCCGCAGGGAAGTACGGGCAGCATCCATGGCCACGTTGCCGCCGCCGACCACTGCCACATTTTTGCCGATGGCAATCGGGGTGGCATGGTTCGGGAAGTCATAGGCCTTCATCAGGTTGCAGCGGGTCAGGAACTCATTGGAGGAATATACTCCATTGAGGTTTTCTCCCGGAATGTGCATAAAATGCGGCAGTCCGGCACCTGTGCCCACATACACGGCATCAAAGCCCATTTCCCCGAGAAGCTCATCCACGGTGAACAGCCGCCCGGCAATGGCATTCACTTCAATGGTAACCCCCAGCTTCTGGAGATTCTCCACCTCGCGCTTCACGATTTTTTCCTTGGGCAGGCGGAACTCCGGGATGCCGTAGGAAAGTACGCCGCCAGCCACATGCAGCGCCTCAAAAATCGTCACCTTGTACCCAAGCTTTGCCAGGTCACCGGCACAGGACAGCCCGGAAGGGCCGGCGCCGATGACAGCCACCTTCTGGGCATCCTCTGCAAACTGAATCGGCTTGATTTCCTCATTCTTGGCCAGCTGGTAGTCAGCCACAAAGCGTTCCAGCCTGCCGATGCCTACCGGCTCACCCTTGATGCCCATGACACAGTGCTTCTCGCACTGGTTTTCCTGAGGGCAGACGCGGCCGCAGACTGCCGGCAGGGAGTTGGACTCCTTCACAATCCTGATGGCCTCATCAAAGTCACGTTCCTTGATTTTGCCGATAAAGGCTGGAATATTCACCTGCACCGGGCAGCCCTGGCGGCATTTCGGTATCTTGCAGCCCAGGCAGCGGTCAGCCTCTGCCACAGCAGTTTCCTCATCGTAGCCCAGGGCTACCTCCTGAAAATTGCGGGCACGAACCTGAGGGTCCTGCTCCGGCATCTTGTGCTTTGTCATAACTAATGCCATTTTCCTTACCTCCCCAGCCCGATATTGCAGATGTGATCCCTTGCCTGTGCTTCCTGCGGCCTGAACATGCGGCTTCTGGACATGAGGCTGTCAAAGTCCACCAGATGGCCGTCAAACTCAGGGCCGTCCACGCAGGCAAACTTCATCTCATCCCCTACCTGCACACGGCAGCCGCCACACATGCCTGTGCCGTCTACCATGACAGGGTTCAGGGAAACAATGGTCTTTATCCCCAGAGGACGGGTAGCCTCCGCCACGCTGCGCATCATGACGCCGGGGCCGATGGCCGTAACCTGATCGATTTTCTCTCCCCGGTCCACCAGCTGCTGCAGGGCAGTGGTCACAAAGCCCTTCACCCCGTAGGAGCCATCGTCAGTGGCAATCAGCACCTCGTCAGAAATGGCACGCATCTTATCCTCAAAAATCAGGATATCCCTGGTCTTGGCTCCCAAAATGGAAATCACCTTGTTGCCTGCCTCGTGCATGGCCCTGGCAATAGGATAAACAGGAGCCACGCCAATGCCGCCCCCCACGCAGACAATGGTGCCCATGTTTTCACTGATTTCTGATGGCTGCCCCAGCGGCCCCACAAAATCAAGAATAGATTCCCCCTCATTCTTGCTTGCCAGCAGCTGGGTGGAGGCTCCCACCACCTGGAAAATCAGGGTGATGGTGCCTGCCTCCCGGTCAAAATCCGCAATGGTCAGAGGAATGCGCTCACCTTCCTCATTGACACGCAGCACGATGAACTGCCCTGCCCTCGCCTTTTTGGCAACCCTCGGCGCCTCAATGTCATAATGAAAAATTCCGGGCGAAAGCTCCTGCTTCTTCAAAATCTTGAACATCTTCATACTCTCCTTTTACATAGACGCGGCGGCGGAATTACTCCGGCTGGCTGCCGAGAATCCCCTCCAGATATGCCTGCAAATTCCCCTTAATAGGCATAAGATAGAGATTGTCGCCTGTAGTTTCAATGAAGCCCTTTACCTTTCGGCCAAAGTAAATGCTCCACTCCAGAGTCGGTTCAAAGTCCCTTGGGAAAATCACGTTGTTTTTCAATTCCCAGTAGCTTTTGGAACGCTCAGAGGCAATAGGTGTAATACCCCAATACACATTCTGCCCCTGCAGCATGTCAGCATACATTTCCAGCATCCGCATGTCAAAGAACGGCTGGGTGAAAAAGCCCACCGCCCCCGCCTGCAGCTTGCGCTGGATGCGATAAAGCTCCTGGCGCATGCTGCCACGGTACTGGTCAATGCCGGCATACACCTTTACCTCCGGCATTTCCTGATGAAATTTCTGAATCACATCAGTGGTCACAGTAGGATAGAATTTGTGGCTCATATCCTGGGGCGGATCCCCCTCAATGACCAGCACCTCCGTAATGCCGCTCTGCCGAAGCTCCGGCCGCATGGCGAGAGGCTGTGTCAAATCCACGTCAATAGCCCTGATATGTGGCATCACTGCCGGATAAAAATCCTGGGCAATGGCCGCCCCCTGCCAGCTGCGGGTTTCAAACCGCAGCAAATCAGGAATATTGATTAAATCCACCCCATGAATATTATCCTTGATCATCTGCAGGTCCTCACGCAGCCCCTCCGGGCTGCGCGGCACCAGCTCAACTGAAATCCTTCCCACTAACACATCACATCCCCTAGTAAAATTTCGTTAGAACAAGCCAGTAATCCTGCCCTGCACATCAATGTCCATATTCTCCGCAGCCGGCTTCTTCGGCAGCCCCGGCATGGTGAGAATATCACCAGTCAGTGCCACAATAAAGCCTGCACCGGCAGAAATCCTGAGCTCCTTCACGGTAATGCGGAAGCCCTCCGGGCGGCCCAGCTTAGTCGGGTCATCAGACAGTGAATACTGGGTCTTTGCCATGCAGACAGGCATCTTGTCAAGGCCCAGAGCCTCAATCTCAGCCAGCTGCTTCTTGGCAGGGCCGGTGAAGTCAACACCGTCCGCGCCATAAATCTCCCTGGCAACAGCCCCAATCTTCTCAGGAATGGACTGCTCCACCTCATACATAAAGCGGAAATTGCTTGGCTTCTCCATGGCTTCCATAACCTTGTCAGCCAGCTCCAGGCCGCCTTCGCCGCCCTTTGCCCATACCTCGGACAGAGCCACGGAAGCCCCCATGGCCACACACTTCTCCTCCACGAAGTCCAGTTCTTCCTTGGTATCCGTAGGGAAAGCGTTGATAGCCACCACAGCAGGCAGGCCGAACTTCTGCACATTCTCAATGTGCTTGGTCAAGTTTGCCAGGCCCTTCTCCAGCGCAGCCATATCCACCTTGCCCAGCTCGGTCTTTGGCAGTCCGCCATGCATCTTCAGGGCGCGGACAGTAGCCACGATAACCACCGCATCAGGATGAATACCGGCAAAGCGGCACTTGATATCCAGGAACTTCTCAGCACCCAGGTCTGCACCGAAGCCAGCCTCGGTTACCACCACATCAGCAAACTTCAGGGCAAACTTGGTAGCCATGACGGAGTTGCAGCCGTGGGCGATATTGGCAAACGGTCCGCCATGGATCAGGGCAGGAGTGCCCTCCAGAGTCTGCACCAGATTTGGCTTGATGGCATCCTTAAAGAGCAGTGTCAGGGCACCGGTCACGTTCAGCTCATCAGCCCGGACAGCACGGCCATCACGGGTATAAGCCACCACAATCTGCCCCAGGCGCTTCTTCATATCCTCAAGGTCTGAAGACAGGCAGAGAATAGCCATCATCTCAGAAGCAACGGTAATGTCAAAGCCGGTCTCCCGAGGTACGCCATGAGCCTTGCCCCCCATGCCGATAACTACATGGCGCAGGGCGCGGTCATTCAGGTCCAGCACACGCTTCCATGCCACACGGCGCACATCAATATCCAGGGCGTTGCCCTGCTGGATGTGATTGTCAATCACTGCTGCCAGCAGGTTGTGGGCAGTGGTAATAGCATGGAAATCACCGGTAAAGTGCAGGTTGATGTCCTCCATCGGCACCACCTGGGCATAGCCGCCGCCTGCGGCACCGCCCTTCAGGCCGAAGCATGGCCCCAGGGATGGCTCACGGAGTGCTACAGCCACCTTCTTGCCCTGTTTGTTCAGGGCATCAGCCAGGCCTACGCTGGTGGTAGTCTTGCCCTCGCCGGCAGGCGTAGGATTGATAGCCGTTACCAGAACCAGCTTACCATCCTTGTCATTTTTTACCTTGTTCCAGGCATCCAGGGAAATCTTGGCCTTGTACTTGCCGTACATTTCCAAATCGTCCTCGCAAATGTCGAGTTTTGCGGCAATCTGGCGAATGTGCTGCATCTGAGCTTCCTGGGCGATTTCAACATCAGTTTTCATAAATACAATTCCCCCTAAATAGACTAAATATAACTCTTGTTTATAACAGCAGTATGGCTTGCCCCAAACAATGCCATCTGCCCATTATCTATATTGGTAGTTTGCTTATTTCTCCAGCTGCAGCCGTGCCGCCTCAACGGTATTCTGCATCAGCATGGCGATAGTCAGCAATCCCACGCCCCCCGGCACAGGGGTAATAGCACCGGCAACCTCCTTGACGGACTCAAAGTCCACATCCCCTACCAGCTTTTTCGGTGCGATGCGGTTGATGCCCACGTCAATAACGGCAGCTCCCGGCTTCACCATATCAGCAGTAACGAAATTCGGCCTGCCCACAGCTGCCACCAGAATATCCGCCTGCCTGGTCACCTCGGCAAGATTTTTGGTTCTGGAATGGCAGATGGTTACGGTAGCATTCTTGCCCAAAAGCAGGTGCAGCATCGGCTTGCCCACGATATTGCTCCTGCCGATAACCACTGCATTGGCACCCTCAATAGGAATATCAGCCAGCTCCAGCATCCTGAGGCAGCCATGAGGCGTACAAGGCACCAGTGCCTTCTGGCCTGTTACCAGCCTGCCCACATTCACCGGATGGAAGCCATCTACGTCCTTCAGCGGGTCAATGGCCTCCAGCACCTCTGACTCGTATGGCTGCAACGCCTTCGGCAGCGGCAGCTGCACCAGAATGCCGTGAATCTTCTCATCCTTGTTCAGGCGGTCAATCTCTGCCAGCAGCTCCTCCCTTGTGGTAGTCTCAGGCATCTCAACCCCTTCGGAGTAAAAGCCCAGCTCAGTGCATGCCTTGTGCTTGTTGCGGACATATACCTGAGAAGCAGGATTTTCACCTACGATAATAACCGCCAAACCAGGGGTAATCCCATACTTTTCCTTCAGCTCGGCAGCCTTTTGCCCTGCTTCCTCACGAAGCTTCGCAGCGAAAACCTTGCCCTCTAATAATCTTGCAGTCATACAAAAACGCTCCTTTCCACGGAGAAAAATATATAATCCAGCCGTTACATACTGCACAGGCTGCACCAGCTCCCTGCGGCATCAATCATGTAGCATTAGCCGTGCAGCAGCACATCCAGCAGCGTGCAGATAAAAATCGCCACCGACACGATGCCGTTGTGCACATAATAACGGCGTGTAAAGGCCCGAAAGCCCCTTACATCAATAATCCTGTGCTGGTAGTACAGAGTCCCCCCTGCAATGCCCACACCTATATAATACAAATACCCCAGCCCGAAAAGCTGGCCCAGATAAAAGAATACCGCCAGGGTAGCCACATGTGTAAGCTTCGCCAGCAGCAGGGCTTTCTTCGCCCCCAAAAGGGTGGCCATGGAGTGGAGCCCATGGGCCTTGTCAAACTTCTCGTCCTGGGCGCCATACACCACATCAAAGCCGCCAATCCACAGCACCACTGCCAGGAACAGCACCACCATGGGGTACTCCACCTGACCTGTCACAGCCACCCAGGCACCGGCAGGTGCCATGGCTACTGCCACGCCGCAGATATAGTGGCACAGGCAGGTGAGCCGCTTCATATAAGGGTAAACAATAAAGGGCAGAGCCGCTACCGGCAAAAGCTTTATGCAGATAGGATTCAGCTGCAGCACGGAGAAAATCAGCACGGCAAAGCAGATTGCCAGCAGAAGATAAACATCCCTGTGGGTTATCAGCCCTGCCACCATAGGCCTTTCATTAAACCTCGGCTGGTCCTTGTCATACTTCAAATCAATCATGTTGTCCAGGGCCAGCGCCGCACTACGGGCTGCCACAATAGTCGTAGTCACCCACAGCACCGTCCACCAGTCAGTTGTCAGCCCGTGCATCTTGTTGGCCAAAAGCACCGCCATATAGGCAAAGGGCAGGGAAAACACAATCTGGTAAAAAGCGATATTACTGAGATGGGCATCTATTTTCTGCCAAAATGTCATATTATTCACGTCAATCTTTTCAAATACCTCGTCATCATCACGGTTCAATCTAGTCAAGGCCCAGCGCCTCCCATTTCCTGTCCACCATGGCCTTTACAGACTCATCCATCACAATCTCGTCAGGCCACTCCCGGGTATGGCCTTCCTCCGGCCAGGTCTTGGTGGCATCGATGCCCACCTTGGTACCCCACTTGGCCATCGGAGATGAGTGATCCAGCACGTCAAGAGGCCCCTCCATCATCACCAGGTCACGCTTGGCATCGATGTTGTTGAACACACGCCACCAGACTTCCTTCTCATTCTGCACATCCACATGGGCATCCACCACGATAATCATCTTGATGAACATCATCTGCCCCATACCCCACAGGGCATTCATGACCTTCTTGGCCTGCATTGGATAGGTTTTCTTGATGGAGACGAAAATGCAGTCGTGGAACACGCCCTCCAAAGGCATGTTGATATCCACCACCTCAGGGATTGCCTGCTGCAGGAGAGGCAAAAACAGCCTTTCCGTAGCCTTCGCCAGGAAGCAGTCCTCCATAGGCGGCTTGCCTACAATGGTAGCCGCATAAATCGGGTTCTTTCTATGGGTAATGCAGGTAATGTGGAAAACAGGATAGTAATCAGCCAGGGAATAGTAGCCGGTATGGTCACCAAATGGCCCCTCCCAGCGGCGTTCATCCACATCCACATAGCCCTCCAGGATAATCTCTGCATCGGCAGGCACCTCTACATCCACGGTCTTGCACTTGACCATCTCCACGGACTTGTGGCGCAAAAAGCCTGCAAACACCATCTCATCAATATCCCTCGGCAATGGAGCCGTAGCCGCATAGGTTACTACCGGGTCCGTACCGATAGCCACCGCCACCTCCATGCGCTGTCCCCCCAATGCCTTGGTATCACGGCAGTTGTCCGCGCCATTCTTGTGGATATGCCAGTGCATGCCGGTGGTCCGGCTGTCATACTTCTGCAGGCGGTACATGCCCACGTTGCGCTTGCCGGTCTTCGGATTCCTGGTGAAAACCAGCGGCAGGGTAATGAACCTGCCCCCGTCCTGAGGCCAGCACTTCAAAATCGGGAACTTGTCCAGGGAAGGATTGTCCATAATCACAACCTCCTGGCAAGGCGCCTTCTTCACATACTTAGGAAAGTTGATGGCCTTTTTTGCCATAGGAATAATCGACAGCAAATCTGTCTTGTGGGCCAGGGAAATATACGGCAGCTTCAAAATCTCCCGCATCTCATCAGCCACATCATCCAGCTTTTCCACACCGAAGGCGATGGCCATGCGCTCCATGCTGCCAAAGGCATTCATCAGCACAGGCATATCATAGCCCCTGACATTCTCAAACAGCAGGGCGACATTCTTGTCCCCTTCCATCTTGGAAACCCTGTCCGTAATCTCCGTAATCTCCAGCTCGCAATCCACCTCTGCCTGAATCCGCTTCAGCAGCCCGCGGCGCTCCAGCTCTGCAATGTATTCCCGTAAATCTCTAAACGCCATCTATTTTCTTTCCCCCTATTACTAAAAATAAAACAGCACACATATTTATTATAGCTTTAATACGGAAAAAACTCAATAACTCAGCAAACAAAAATAGCCCTTCCATAAAACTGAAAGGACTATCATCGTTGATAGAAGCATATACAGCTATAAAAACATGCAAACCATAAATACATGCAAAGGGGCTTAGAATTTGCGTCCACCCACAAAGCTGACAATCATGCGGTAAGACTCCCTTATTTCCTCCGGCATTTCCTCCGGCAGGGCAGCCACTGCCCCCTCAAGGAATTCCTCCACCTTTTTCCTGGTAAACTCAATGCCGTCACTGGCACGGACAATCTCCAATGCCCTCTGCACCATCTCCGGCGTCATGTTCCTGTCCGTCACAATCTGACGGAGCTCATCCCTGTCAGGGCTCATCTCCAGAGCACGGATGGCAGGCAGGGTGACAATGCCCTGCAAAATATCATTCCCGGCAGGCTTGCCCAAAGTCTTGGCATCACTGGTCAGGTCCAGCAGGTCATCCGTCAGCTGGAATGCCATGCCTACATTGTAGCCAAAATCATACAGTGCCTGGATATAGCTCTCAGGCAGCTTTGCCACATCGCCCCCCAGCTGGCAGGCAATGGCAATAAAATTGGCAGTCTTCTTGGCAATCCGCTCAAAATACTCGTCCACATCACAGGAAGCATGATAGATTTCCTTGTTCTGAATCAGCTCCCCGGAGCTGAGGTCGCAAATCAGCCGGGCCAGCTGCCTGTCCACCCGCTTGCTGTAATTGCTCTCTGCCACCAGGGCAAATGCCTTGGCAAAAAGATAATCACCAGCCAGGATGGAAATCTGGTTGCCCCACTTGGCATTGGCGGTGGCAGAGCCCCGCCGGGTAGCCGCGCTGTCAATCACATCATCATGCACCAGGGATGCCATGTGCATCATCTCCAAGGCAACCCCCAAAGGCATAGCCTCCTGCAAGGAGAATTTCTCCCCGCAACGGGCCGCCAGAAAATAAATTGCCGGCCTGAGGCGCTTGCCCCCGGACTTCACCAGATGGGTGCCAATCTCCGTTATAACCTTCTCCGGCGCGCTGACAGCCTCCTGCAAGGCAACTTCCAGCTCAGCCAAATCATTTTTAATCAAATCAAACATCTTGTTTGCCAACACATATCACCTGCAAATATAAATCCTCGCGTTTTTCAAACGCGACACAACAATTTTACTACATATTGCCTAATTTCGCAAATTATTCTTAAAATACTTCGTTTTGCGTTTTTCAGGCACATATTATCCCCGGGGAGCCGGATAGTTTTTTCATCCATTGACAAAAGAATATGTGAAAATCTTCCTAAAAATCCTAGGCAAATTTCTCACAAGTATGTTAAACTATAGAAGGAGTAATGTTGTATGCACAAATATTATATAAATTTATACAAATAATTCATAAGGGGATAGGATTATGTTGCAAAGTCTTTTTTCAAATCTCAATCTTACCAAAAAGCTGACTAGCAGCTTTTTGCTGCTGGCATTCATTCCGGTGGCTATAGTGACTGCCATTGCCATGAATACCATGTATGAGGAACGGCTGGAGCAGATTGACCAGCACAACATCTACCTGGCCAGGCTGAAGGCTGGTGATATGGCGGAAACCTTCATGAACCAGGCGCACTTCATGGAAGCCCTCAGTGAAACAGAGGCCGTCCGCAGCATGGACAAAAACCGCATGGAGCATATCCTGCAAGTAGCCAAGAAGGACTCTCCTACAGTATCCAGCCTTTTCATCTGCGATACCAACGGCCAGCAGGTTGCCAGGGATTCCGGCAACTATGTAAACGTGGCTGACCGGGACTACATCAAGGCAGTGCTGCAGCAGGGCAAGCCGTACGCCTTCAGTGATGCCACTATTTCCAAGGCCACCAACAAGGTGATGATTATCGCCGCCGTGCCAATCAAGAACGAGCAGGGAGCAATCATCGGCGCTATGGCCTCCACCTTCAACATGGATACCCTGCAGACACTTTTGAACGAAAATACCAATATTCTCAATGACCGCAAGGAGGTCATTTACCTGACCGACTCCAAGGGCAATGTGATGATTCACCCGGAGCAGAAATTCGTGGAAAACATCACCAACTGGAGCTCCCTGGCGCCTGTCCAGTCCGCTACTGCCGGCAAATCAGCTACAATGGAATATGTAAACGGTGACGGCATCGAATGCCTGACAGCCTCCGCCCCTGTAGGCAGCATGGGCTGGGGCCTGGTGGTGGAAAATAACCGCAGCGAGGCCATGGAGGTTATCTACACCGCTATCATGCAGGTGGCCGTAGTGGTAATTATCCTGCTCCTTTGCGTCTTCGTCTTTGCCCGGGTGCTGGCCGGTACCTTCGTCCGCCCGATGAAGGAGCTGGAGGAAAAAACCGGCCTGATGGCTGAGGGTGATCTGACCGTGCACCTTGATGTAAGCTCGAATGACGAAATCGGCCATGCCGCCATTGCCTTCAACAAGATGGCAAAGCAGATGAACGATGTCATGGGCAAGATTGCCGTTGCCGCCCAGCAGGTGGCCAGCGGCTCCAAGAACATCTCCGACTCCGGCAACATGCTGGCTAAAGGTGCTTCCACCCAGGCGTCCTCCGTGGAGGAGCTGTCCGCTTCTATCGCTGAAATCACCGCCCAGACCACCGGCAACGCCACCAATGCCACCCATGCCAACGAGCTCACCAAGGAGGCAGATGCCAAGGCTCAGGCAGGCAACAAGCGCATGGAGGAAATGCTCCAGGCTATGTCCGATATCAACGAATCCTCCGCCAACATTGCCAAGATTATCAAGGTGATTGACGAGATTGCCTTCCAGACCAACATCCTGGCCCTCAATGCCGCCGTGGAGGCGGCCAGGGCAGGCCAGCATGGCAAGGGCTTTGCCGTGGTAGCAGAAGAAGTGCGCAATCTCGCCGCCCGCTCTGCCAAGGCAGCCAAGGAGACCACCGACATCATCGAAAAGTCCATCGATACCGTCAATGCCGGTACGGAGCTGGCCCGGGGCACTGCCGAGGCTCTCAGGAGCATTCAGGAAAGCATCGACCAGATCACCGGCCTGGTGGGCGGCATCGCCGATGCGTCCCAGAAGCAGAGCTCTGCCCTGCAAATGCTCAATCAGGGCGTCCTGCAGGTTTCCAATGTGGTGCAGACCAACTCCTCCACTGCCGAGGAATCCGCCGCCGCTTCCGTGGAGCTCAGTGCCCAGGCAGACCTTCTGCAGGAAGCTGTCCGCAGATTCAAAATCTGACAGCTGTAGATTGATTGCTATAAAATGATTTCTGCAATTTCTGCAAAATGAGTTCTGCAAAAATCCCGAACATTCTGCCATTGACTGTTCGGGATTTTTCTTATATGATGTGTATTATTATATTGCGTGCGTTATGTGTATTATGCGCTATTTATGTGTAGTATACGCCATTTGTGTGCATTATACGCCAGTTGTGTGCATTATACGCTATTCGTACTGAAATGATTTTCTTTGCATCAAGGTGATAAAATGAATATTCGCGATGATTTTTTGCTTTATGACAACAAGGAAATAAATAAAAATGTCCTGCTCTCCGCCAAGAGCAAGCGGCGCATGAAGAAAGCCAAGTCAGACAATACCCTGAAATCCTACTCTGCTGACTGGAATGACTTTACTGACTGGTGCGAGGCGGCGGAGCTCTGTCCCCTGCCCTGCAAGCCGGAGGATATAGTCAACTACATCAACGACCTGGCGGACCATGCCAAGGCAAACACCGTCTCCCGGCGGGTAACCGCCATCTCCGAAAACCACATTGCCGCAGGCTATCAGGAAAGCAATCCTGCCAAGCATGTCATGGTGCACAACGCCATGCAGGCAATCCGCCGGGAAAAGGGCACCTTCCAGCACGGCAAGTCCCCTATTCTCATGGAAACCCTGCCCCTGCTGGCAGATATGCTGACGGGCAAGGACCTGGTTACCCTCAGAGACAGAGCCCTGCTGTTCCTAGGCTTTGCAGGAGCCTTCCGCCGCTCGGAGCTGGTGGCTGTGCAGATGGAGGATTTGACCTTCACCACCCAGGGGCTTGTGGTCTTCATCCCCCAGTCCAAGGGTGACCAGATGGGTGCCGGCAGCCAGATAGCCGTTCCCTACGCGCCGGACAGGGATGTATGCGCCGTCAGGGCGGTACGGGCATGGATTGATGCCGCAGGGCTCACCACAGGCCCCCTGTTCCGTGGCTTCAAGCGCAACCTGCAGCCCCGGGACACCCAGCTCAACGACAAGGCGGTTGCCACCATCGTCAAGAAATACATGGCACGGCTGGGGCTGAACCCCGATGATTTCGCCGGGCACAGCCTGCGCCGGGGCTTTGCCACCAGTGCCGCCCAGCACGACCTGGACACCCTGTCCATCATGCGGCAGACGCGGCACAAATCCGAAAAAATGGTGCACCGCTACATCGAGCAGGGCAATCTGTTCAAGGAAAACGCCCTCAACAAGATGTACGAAAGATAAGCCAGGCACAAAACTAGAGCAAACATAAGGCTAGAACAAGCTAAGATAAAATAGTGAAAACAACCTAAATATGAAAGGAATTAATATATGAAAAATAAGCTCATCATCCTCTTTGGGATAATGCTGATCATGTTTGGCGGCTTCGGCTACGGCTACACCTATATGATTGACCACCGCACTGCCGACAGCCTCTCCGCCTACTGCGATATTGACTTCAAGACAGACGTGGACGAAAAGGGCGTGGTTTCCACCGCCAACCTGACCATCCTGGACTACCGCTTTGCCGGTGACAGGCTGAAGCCTGCCCTGTTGCTGATCTGCGACGATGATATCTTTGACATGCAGGCCAGCATCCGTCAGACACCGCCCAGCTATTCCATCGCCTTTTACAACGACAAGACTACCTTCAAGAACACCAACAAGCTTTTTGCAGAGTTCCCTGCGGACAGCTTCGCTGCCATCCGCCAGGCTCAGGTAGTCCGCATCCGCTTTACCTACGAGGACGGCACCTCCATCGAGCTGCCCCTGAACGAGCACGACCTGCAATACTGGAAGGACCAGCTGAACAAATAATAAATAAAAATGGGGCTGCAGCCTGATGAAACGCATCAGTGCCACAGCCTCATTTTTATGAAATCCTTCCCTTATATATTCAATATCTGCCGTGCCACAAATACGCCGCTGGCAGAGGCATGGGACAGGGAGTGGGTTACGCCGCTGCCATCGCCGATAATATACAGCCCCTTGTATTTCGTCTCCAAGTTTTCATCTAGGGCAACCTCCATGTTGTAGAACTTTACCTCCACGCCATAGAGCAGGGTGTCATCGTTGGCAGTACCCGGGGCAATCTTGTCCAGGGCATAAATCATCTCCATTATGCCGTCCAAAATGCGCTTTGGCAGCACCAGGCTGAGATCGCCGGGAGCTGCCGCCAGGGTAGGCGTCACAAAGCCCTCGTTCATGCGCTTCTGGGTTGTGCGGCGCCCCCGCACCAGGTCACCAAAACGCTGCACCAGCACGCCTCCCCCCAGCATGTTGGAAAGACGGGCGATGCTTTCGCCATAGCCATTGCTGTCCTTGAAAGGCTCAGAAAAATGCTTGGATACCAGCAGGGCAAAATTGGTGTTATTGGTCTGCAGTGACTTATCCTCATAGCTGTGTCCGTTGACCGTAATGATGCCATTGGTGTTTTCACTGACCACGCTGCCATAAGGATTCATGCAGAAGGTACGCACCTTGTCCTCGAATTTCTCCGTGCGGTACACAATCTTGCTTTCATATAGCTCATCCGTCAGGTGGGAAAAAATCTCTGCTGGCAGCTCTACCCTGACGCCGATGTCCACACGGTTTGACATAGTAGGAATATCCAGTTCCCGGCAGGTGCGCTCCATCCACTTGCTGCCGCTGCGGCCTACGGACACAATGCACTTGTCACATTCATAGCTCTGCTCTGCCGTGCGCACCCGATAGCCCTTATCCAGCACCTCAATCCCGGCTACCGGCGTCATAAAGAAAAAATCCACCCTGTCCTTCAGCTCATTGAAGATATTTTCCAGCACAATATAGTTCTTGTCCGTTCCCAGATGGCGCACGGAAGCATCCAGCAGCTTCAGCTTGTTCTGCATGCAGGTCTTCTTCAGGCTGGTTCCGGCGGTGGAATACATCTTGGTCCCGTCACCGCCGTGGCTGACATTGATGCCATCCACATAGTGCATCAGCTCCATGGCCTTTTCCCTGCCGATATGCTCATACAGGGTGCCGCCAAAATCATTGGTGATGTTGTACTTGCCATCAGAAAACGCCCCCGCTCCTCCGAAGCCGTTCATGATGGCACAGGACGGGCAGCTGATGCAGCTCTTGATGCAGACGCCGTCAATAGGGCATTTGCGCTGCTCCAGGGGCCTGCCTGCCTCAAACACTGCCACCTTTAAATCCCGACTGCCCTGCACCAGCTCATAGGCGGAAAAAATGCCTCCCGGCCCCGCCCCGATGATAATCACATCATATCTCATATCCATTCTCCTCGCTTCCCAAAACTTTCATCAAAACGCCACTAGAATATTGAAATACAAAAACTGCCGCAAAATAGTGTACAAAAACCAATACGCAGCAGTAACTGCATAATCGGTCATAGACAACTATTTGCGGCAGTTGGTAGAAACATCTTTCCGTATCAAAGACCTATATAACCTAGAAGATGTTATCAAAAAAATACCCTCTTGTCAAGCATTCATCTTGTTAAGTATGCATCATAGCTGTGCCAGGATCTCCTCCTTGGGCTTGAAGCCAACTATCCTGCCGGCAGCACTGCCGCCCTGGAACACCAGCAGCGTAGGAATATTCATGATACCGAATTTTTCCGTCAGAGCCCGCTGCTCATCCACGTTTACCTTGCCCACCTTGATATCGTCACGCTCTGCCGCAATCTCGTCCACGATAGGGCTCATCATCTGGCAGGGGCCGCACCAGGTTGCCCAGAAATCCACCAGCACCGGCTTGTCAGACTGCAAAACCTCAGCCTCAAAATTTTCCTGTGTAATAGTAAGAACCGCCATTTTTACTCCTCCTTCTACATCAAGCCTGCACCGCAGGCAAAACACGCCTATATCCGCCAGCTGCCAGCATCACCCCAGTGCCACATCCAAAATCATCATGACGCTGAACCCCACAGCAAACATCAAGGTGCCGATATTGGAATGCTGCCCGGCAGACATCTCAGGTATCAGCTCCTCCACCACCACATAAATCATGGCCCCTGCCGCAAAGCTCAGGAGATATGGCAGCACGGGAATCACAAAGCTGGCAAAAATAATCGTCAGCACCGCCGCCACAGGCTCCACAGCACCTGAAAACACTCCCATGCCGAAGGCCTTCATGCTGCCAGTTCCCTCGGCACGCAGGGGCAGGGAAACAATCGCCCCCTCCGGGAAATTCTGAATAGCAATACCTATGGACAATGCCATGGCAGCCGCAAAGGTGATTTCTGAAGCACCTGACTGCCAGCTGGCATACACCACGCCTACCGCCATCCCCTCAGGGATATTGTGCAGCACCACTGCCAGCACCAGCATCAGCCGCCTGGAAAGGCTGCACTGAGGCCCCTCCTGCTCATCGCTGTTCATGTGCATATGGGGAATGATATGGTCTAGCAGGAGCAAAAACAGGATGCCTGCCCACAGCCCCACCACTGCCGGTACAAAAGCCAGCTGCCCCATGGCCTCCGACTGCTCCATGGCAGGTATCAGAAGACTCCAGACAGATGCCGCCACCATGACGCCTGCCGCAAAGCCCGTCAGGCTCCTCTGCACCATCTCATTCAGCTGCCCCCTGAGGAAAAACACCATGGCAGCCCCCAGGGAAGTTCCCAGAAAAGGGATTGCCAGCCCCTGCATTATCTCGCTGCTTATCATACACAACACCACCCAAAACATCATTTATCATTATTTTACCACATAATCCTGCTAATTTGTCTGAAAATCAGAAAAAATACCACTAATTACTAAATAAAATTATACATATACAATTATTTTATAAATTTAACCGTTATTTATTTACGAATTTTTTGACATTTCATTTCCATAGTGCTAGTATATAGTCGTAATAAATATTCTTTATAATCATTTTAGGGGAATATGATTATAAAAAGTTTTAGGGGGTATTGTTATGTATTCATTCTTAGGCTGTCTCGCCCTGCTTGTGGTAGGTTTCCTGATCTACGGCAAGCTGGTGGACACTGTCTTCAAACCAACCGATGAGCCGACTCCCGCCGTGCGTATCAACGACGGCGTTGACTACATCCCGCTTCCAACCTGGAAGGTATTCATGATTCAGCTGCTGAACATCGCCGGTCTCGGTCCTATCTTCGGTGCCCTGGGCGGTGCTCTCTGGGGGCCTAGCGTTTATCTGTGGATTGTCTTCGGTACCATTTTTGCCGGCGGCGTTCACGACTACATGTCCGGCATGATTTCTCTCCGTGAGAACGGCAAGAGCATTTCCGAGGTTGTGGGCAAGTACCTGGGCAGCCTGATGCTCCACATCATGCGCCTTTTCTCCGTGGTGCTGCTGGTGCTGGTAGGTACCGTGTTCATGACCGGCCCTGCCAACCTGCTGGCTATGCTGACCGGCATGGACCCTACCATGTGGCTGCTGATTGTGCTTGCTTATTACTTCCTGGCAACCCTGCTGCCGATTGACACTCTGATTGCCAGGTTCTATCCGCTCTTTGGCGCCTGCCTGCTCATCATGGCTTTTGGCATTATGTTTGCCATGCTCACCGGTGTAGGCGGCCATACCATGCCTGAGCTGACCTTGCAGAACCTGCATCCAAAAGATCTGCCTATCTGGCCTCTGATGTTCATTACAGTTGCCTGCGGTGCCGTTTCCGGCTTCCATTCCACCCAGTCACCTCTGATGGCACGCTGCCTCAAGAGTGAGCGCATGGCACGTCCTGTTTTCTACGGTGCCATGGTTGCCGAAGGCGTGATTGCCCTGGTATGGGCTGCGGCAGGCGTTACCTTCTATGACAGCACCGGCGGCCTTGCTGCCGCTATGGCTGATGTGGGACAGAACAAGGCCGTATATGAAATCTGTGTAGGCTTCATGGGCTATGCAGGAGCTGTTCTGGCTATGCTGGGCGTTATCGCCTGCCCTATCACCTCCGGTGATACCGCCTTCCGCTCCGCCCGCCTGACTTTGGCTGACTGGATCGGCCTGGAGCAGGGCAACAAGGTTAAGCGCCTCTATCTGGCCCTGCCTCTGCTGGCTGTGGGCGGTCTCCTCTCCCAGATAAACTTCACCATCATCTGGCGTTATTTCGCCTGGACCAACCAGACACTGGCCATGATTGTGCTGTGGACAGGCGCAGTATACATGTACAGGAAGTTCAAGGGCAGCAAGGCATATCTGATTGCCGCCATCCCTGCCACCTTCATGTCGGTGGTAACCACTACCTACATATTGCAGGCAAAGGAAGGCTTGCAGCTTTCCACTTCCATCAGCTATCCGGCAGGCTTCGTGTTTGCAGCGATTTTCCTGTTCCTGTTCCTCAGGGTAACGGTGCTTAAAAAGGAAAGCTGATAACTCTGCACCTTGACACAAGGAAACCATAAGAACACAAAAACAAAAGGTTACAGTAACCGCTATTGCCGATGTACCTGCCGTCAAAAGGCTTTTACATCAAAAAATGCTGTTGCTGCAACCTTTTTTATTTACTTTTTTCTGCATAACCCTTATAATATTCCTTAAAGAGGTGATTTTATGTATAAATTAGATAAAATAGATAAGGCACTCCTGAAGCTGCTGCAGGAAAATGGCCGTGCCACTATCTCAAGCCTGAGCAGTGCCGTATCCCTGTCCATGCCGGCTGTCAGCGAGCGTGTCAAGAGGCTGGAAGCCTCCGGCGTCATCCAGAAGTTCACCACCCTGCTGAACCCATCCCTGGTAGACAAGCAGCTTATGGCTCTGGTGCAGATCGGCTTTGACTTGCAAAGGCATGCCGACAGTTTTGTGGATTTCGTGGAGACGGAAAAGGATATCAAGGAATGCTACCGCATCACCGGCAAATACGAATACACGTTGAAGGTGCAGACCAACAACACCGGCACTCTGGCAGAGCTCCTGAACCGCATCAAGGCGCAGGATGGGGTAAACAAAACCCACTCTATCGTGGTGCTGTCTTCCATTATCGACAGGCCTTCTGTGGTTATCAACTGAATACAGAAGATTAACGAAACAAAAACAAGGCTGAAGCAGTTTCCCTCTGCTCCAGCCTTGTTTTATTAGAAAAGCATCACTTTACGTAATTTTACAGGACAAACGGCAAACACCGCCTGTCATCAAGAAGCTTCCCTACAGGATGGCACGCTGCCTGCTGGCCTCGTAGAGCACAATGGCCGCTGCCGATGCCACGTTCAAGGATTCAGCCTTGCCGGACATAGGTATGTATACCTTGCTGCTGGCAGCCTCCAGAATCTCAGCGGAAATACCGTTGCCCTCATTGCCGAAGACAATGGCGGTAGGGCTGTTGTACTCGGCCAGATAATGCTTCAGGGCCAGCTTGTCCAGTGCCGTAGCAATCATATTCAGCTCATTATCATGGCAGGCATCAATAAAGGCACTCCTGGAAACATTGTCCAAAAACGGAATGTTAAAGATGGAGCCCATGGATGAGCGGACCACCTTGTCGCTGAACATATCCACCGTTCCTTCCAGGCAGACCACCCCGGTACACCCCAGGGCATCTGCCGTGCGGATAATGGTCCCGGCATTGCCCGGATCCTGAATGCCATCCAGCACAGCCAGAAGGGGCGCATCCCCCCTTGGGCAGCTCAGTACCTCACGCCAGGTAAAGAGCCTCTGCCCCATCACCAGCAGCAGTCCCTGCCCGTTCACCGTATCGGATGCCTTGCTGTACAGGTCGCCATCCAGCTGATACACCGGGCATTCCCTGTCCTGCAAAAGCTCAACCGCCTTCACCACCCTGGGATTTTTCAGGGCATTGTCGCTGACAAAGGCAAACCGCATAGGCCACCTGGCCGCCAGCGCCATCTCCACCAGGCGCACCCCCTCCGCCACAAAGAGGCTTTCCTCCTTGCGGTACTTGTGGGCATGCAGCTTGGCTACCAGCTTTATTTTTGCATTGGCATTACTTTCTATACGCTCAAGATTTTTCAATATACGCTCCCCTTGCAATACACAAAATCAACTAACAAACAAAACTACAATACAATAAGCATAATCAGCCTGGCAGGGACTGTCATTTCAGCATGTGGCTATACGCCTCCGCCAGCGCCCCGATGTCCATGCCGGTTGTATTGATGCAGACATTATAATTCTGGCGTGCCCCCCACTTCTGGCCGGTATAAAAATCATAATACTTGGCACGGCTTTCATCCACATTGTTGATTTTCTTCTTCATTTCCTTCTCCGTCAGCTGCTCATCCGGCGTGCTGCGCTCCATGCAGCGCTTGATGCGGGACGGCATGTCGGCATAGACAAAAATCTTGAAAGGATTGTAGGAGCGCAGGATATAGTCGGCACAGCGGCCTACAATCACGCAGTCAGACTGCTCCGCCAGCTCCTGCAGCACCTCAGTCTGAGCCGTGTACACGGACTCCTCCACCATCAGGGGATAATACACCCCCACTGCCGCAAAGGTAGCCCCAATGGTCATAGGAAACAGGGGCATCGGCCGCTTCTCCACCACTTCCTTGACATAGCCTTCGGACAAATCCGCCTTTTCTGCAATCTTGCTGATAATCTCCTTATCATAATACTTGATGCCAAGATTTTCTGCCAATCGGCAGCCAAACTCCCGGCCACCGCTGCCAAACTCACGACTGATAGTAATAATCTTGTTCATATGAATCACTGCCTTTCCAATTGGACTTCTTGCCATCCAGCCGTCCAGCCCTTCAGCCGGCTTTTATAAGCCAGCCTATCCTGTACGCTTGCCTAAAAACTCATTTTATTATATATTCAACAAAAACAGTGAAAAATCCTTCTTTGGGCTGTTAAAAAAGACGCCAAAACCTTAAAAAAGTTTTAGCGTCCTGCATTTTTCTATCTTCTTGCCAGCACATAGCCGATGGCTACGCCCAGAAGGGCAGGCAGCAGCCAGCCCAGGTTCACGGCATACAGGGGCAGATACTGAGTCAAAAGCTCCTGCAAGCCTGCCAGCTTTATATCAGCTGCCTGCAAGCCATCCAGGATGCTGAAAGGCAGAGTCATGCCGATGCTCCAGCGGTACACGCTGCTGCTGCAGCCCAGCTGTCTGTCAAAGAGGGATACCAGCACCAGCACGATAAAAATCGGATACAGAGCCACCAGGAAAGGCACGGAAATCCGGATCAGCTCCGTCAGCCCCACATTGGAGGCCAGGAAGCTGAAAAATACCGCAAGCTTCAGCAGTGTCTTGTAGGCCACCCTGCCGTCAAAAACGTACTGATAGTAGCTGGCAAAGGCGGAGCTGACACCTATGCTGGTAGTCAGGCAGGCAAAGCCGATAATAAACGCCAGCACAATCTTGCCTGTATCGCCAAAAAATACATAAGTGGCAGAGGACAGGATAATGCCGCCATTGGCGGAGTAGCCCAGCACCGACGGGCAGGTAGCTCCCAGATATGCCAAAGAAACGTACACTATGCCCATCAGGACTACGGCGATAATGCATGCCTTGACACAGGCACGGCAGATGTCGGCATTCTCCGTCAGCCCCTTCTGCCTGATGGCAGTAATAGCCAGAGTGGCAAAAGGCAGTGCCGCCAGCATGTCCATGGTCAGGTAGCCATTGATGAAGCCCGAAGCAAAAGGCGAAACAGCGTATTCCTCCACCGGCTCCAGAATCCTGCCGATAGGCTCATAATAGGTACGGGCAAAAAGCACGCAGAGAAACAGCAGCAAAAGGGGGCTCAGCACCTTGCCCACCCTGTCCACAATCATGCTGGGATTGGCCGCCAGCCAGTAGGTGACCAAAAAGAAAATCGCCGTGTAAATCAGCTCGCCGGTACTGGCGGAGCCCACTGCCAGAAAAGGCTTAATGCCGATTTCAAAGGACACGGCACCTGTTCTCGGCACCGCAAAGAGAGGCCCGATAGTCAGGTACAAAAGGCCGAAGGAAATGGCGCGGAACACGGGATGCACCCTTTCATCTATCAGCTGGGTGTACCTGCCCCCATGCTTTGCCGTGGCAATCAGCCCCAGGAGAGGCAGGCCGATGCCGGTTGCCAAAAAGCCTGCCATGGCAATAGGAAAGCTGTTGCCTGCATTCTGCGCCAAAAAAGGCGGAAAAATCAGGTTGCCTGCCCCGAAAAATATGGAAAACACCATAAAGCCCACGGACAAAAGCTCTATTTTTGATAAATTATGCATCAAAAGCACCTCTATCTTTTATATTAGCAAAAAAGAGCTGCCGAAGCAGCTCCTTATAGCATAACACCTTCACAGGCATTGTGTATTACTGGTTCTCCTTAGCAACAGCTACCATCTGGGCAAATGCATTTGCATCATTTACAGCCAGGTCAGCCAGCATCTTGCGGTTTACCTCAACACCAGCCTTGGCGAGGCCGGCAATCAGGCGGCTGTAGGAAATGCCATTAGCACGAGCTGCAGCGTTGATACGGGCAATCCAGAGACGACGGAATACGCCCTTCTTGGCACGACGGTCACGGCGTGCATAGTAGAGAGCCTTCATAACGGTCTCATTTGCCTTCTTAAACTGCTTGCTCTTGGCACCCTTGTAGCCCTTTGCTAACTTCAAAATCTTCTTATGACGTTTATGTGCACTCACACCAGTTCTAACTCTTGGCATGTTCTTATCCTCCTAATAATAAAAATAATCAATCAAAAAATTATGCGTATGGCAGGCACTTCATAGCGCGCTTCTTGTCAGCAGCAACTACCAGGGCAGCCTTGCGCAGGTTGCGCTTGCGCTTCGGAGACTTCTTCTCCAGGATATGGCTCTTATAAGCCTTGTTTCTTCTAATTTCGCCACTACCGGTTAAAGTAAAGCGCTTTGCAGCAGCTCTGCGAGTCTTCATCTTCTGCATTACTGTTTTCCTCCTTTAGATGCGGCCTTTGGGGCCAGAATCATAATCATATTTTTACCTTCAAGCTTAGCATCTCTTTCAATAGATACTGAATCCTTCAGCTGCTCGGCAACTCGGCCTAAAATCTCACGGCCCAGCTCCGGATGAGACAGCTCACGGCCACGGAACATAATGGTTACCTTGACCTTGTTTCCTTCTTCCAGGAAACGAACTGCATTCTTCAGCTTGACGTCAAAATCGTGTTGTTCAATGTTTGGACGCAGCTTCACCTCTTTTACAGAGATGACCTTCTGCTTCTTGCGGGCTTCCTTCTCCCGCTTCTGCTGTTCATATCTATACTTACCAAAGTCCATAATACGGCAAACAGGCGGCTTTGCCTTCGGTGCAATCTCGACCAGGTCGAGATGCTGGTCAATAGCCATCTGCAGTGCGTCACGCACCTGCATAATGCCCAAAGTCTGCCCCTCAGCATCAGTCACACGGATTTCGCCGCCGCGAACCCGGATTTCCTCATTGATTCTTGCGATTTCCTTAGCTATGAAAATACACCTCCCTGCAGATATTTCCAAACGGCAGCCATTGCAGCAGCTGCTGCCCAAAACAAAAATAGAGGCGGCACAAAGCCACCTCTACCAAAAAATCTGATATAAACCCGACTGATCTGTACCAGCAGGTGAGAAGTGGCAACTTCTGCTTCAATCACTTTTGTTATATTAGCATAAATAACAACGCATGTCAAATCTTTTTTACAAAATTACCACTTATTTTTCTGCCCGCCAAATCTCCTTGGGACTTTTTGTATAGAACATATTGTATTTTTCAGCTATACATGTTATACTACATCTGTACTAATAGTTTTTAGGAGGTAATATTCATGCTGGATTACATTGTCACCCTGCTGAGCGGCCAGCAGATGAACGGCCTTGACTACGGTGCCGTAGGCGGCTTCATGGTATACAGGCTGCTGCAGCGCTCCATCAACCGCATCCTGATAAAGCTGGAAAAAATCATCGTCATCTACATAGCCATCTTCCTGGGCTACAAGCTTTACCAGTTCCTGGGCTGATATGCAGCTAATGCCATCAATGGCAAATGCAAATTAATGGCAGCTTATGCAGCCGGTGCCACTTGTGCCTTTTACTGCCCCACAATGCCCGGGCTGGTCATGGCCATCGGAGACATGACCTCATTCAGCCGTTCCTCGCTCATGATGCCCTTTTCCAGAATGATTTCCCGGATAGGGCGTCCGGAGCTATATGCCTCCTTGGCCAGCTGGGCGGACTGCTCATAGCCGATGTGAGGCAGCAGGGCCGTCACCACGCCTACGCTCTTGTCCAGCCAGTGCTGGCACTGCTGGCGGTTCGGCTCCAGATCCTTCAGCAGCTTGTCCACGAAGCCATTGACGGCATTGGTGAGGAATTTCATTGAGTTGAACATGTTGAACGCCATTACCGGCTCCATAACGTTCAGCTCAAACTGGCCATTCTCCACCGCCAGGCTAACAGCCATGTCATTGCCCACCACCTGATAGCAGGTCTGGTTCAAGACCTCGGCAATCACAGGATTCACCTTGCCAGGCATGATGGATGAGCCCGGCTGGCGCATCGGCAGCTTCAGCTCATAGAAGCCATCCCTAGGGCCGGACGCCATCAGGCGGAAATCATTGGCCATCTTGATCAGCACCAGTGCCGTATTCTTCATGGCGGCGGAGACATCCGCAAAGCCGTCCGTGTTGTTGGTGGCATCAATCAGGTTGGCAGCTTCCTCCCACTGCTCCCCTGTTACTTCGCTCAGCTTGTCAGCAATCACAGCCAGGTAGGCAGGCTCCGCGTTGAGGCCTGTGCCTACAGCTGTGCCCCCCATGTTGATATAGCGGATTTCATCCAGGGCATGACTGATGCGCCTCATGCCCCGGCGCACGGCGGAAGCATAGGAACCCATCTCCTGCCCCAGGGTAATCGGCACCGCATCCTGCAGATGGGTACGGGCCATCTTGAGGATATCCTTGTACTCCTCGGACTTGTTTTCCAGTTCCGTTGCCAGATAGTCCAGGGCTGCCAGGAGCTTCTTGCCCTTCTGTCTCAGGCACACCTTGATAGCCGTCGGGAATGTATCATTAGTAGACTGGGCCATATTCCCGTGGTTGTTCGGGGAGATGATGTCATACCGCCCCTTTGCCTGCCCCGTAATCTCCAGGGCCCTGTTACAGAGCACCTCGTTCATGTTCATGTTGAAGGAAGTACCTGCCCCGCCCTGAATCGGGTCTACCGGGAACTGATCCAGGAACCTGCCGCCGATGATTTCCTCCGCAGCCTGCTGCAGCGGCTCCCCGATGGATTTCTCCAGCCTGCCGGTGGACATATTGGCCAGTATCGCAGCCTTCTTTACCTGTGCCATGGCAATAATAAAATCCGTGTCAACCCTCTGGCCGGTAATCTTGAAATTCTCCACCGCCCGGATGGTCTGCACCCCATAATAAACCTCATCAGGAACACTCAGCTCTCCCAGAAAATCATGCTCTTTTCTCATTGTGTCCGCCTCCCTGTATGACCTTATTTTCACGCTTGTATTTTGTATACAATATTCTTTACCTATAAGATACTACAGAACAGCGAAAAAGAAAACTACCAATTAAGCATATTATCTATGACTTTTATAATATAATAAACAAAATTTATTATATTACTATATTCCTATCACTTTATTTAATTTTATGCCTCTACCCACAGAGCCGGACGGATGCCGCCCCGCACATCCCGGACATAGCTATAGGCAAAAGTCCCGTCCTCCCAGACGCTGGCGGCATTTGCCTCGTTGAAGCCCGGGGAGCGGAGCCACCACCAGCTTGGCCTGGCTCCTGCCTTCCGGTCAGCAAAGCAGTAAAAGCACCTTCTGTCCAGATTAACAGGAAAATACCTTTCCGCCTCCACGGCACTGAGCAGGAAAACCTTATCCCTGGTATCCCTGCCCGGGTCGGTATTGCACATGGGATTTTCATGAGCCTCCACCTTGGTAGTGGCAATAATAAAACGCTCCTTGTCCGAAAAAGCCCTGGCAAGAAAATCCCCGTTCAGATACTTGCGGATGCTGGCACTCTCCCAGGTTACCAGCCCCCACTTGTCATGAAAGGCACGATACTCCAAAATATCCTCGCTCAGAAGCAGCACCCTGCCCTCCTTTACATCCAGCACCTTCCATGCCATAGGCTCGTCCTTGCTGATATGCCTGCCAAACAGCACCACATCCCCGGCCTGCACCTGGGAAAAATCCGTCTCTGCCAAAAGACTCCTGCCCTCCTGCTTCTGCCCCTTGTACAAAAGCTTGTTGGCAGAGTCCAAAACCGCAGACAATATTTCCAGTGCCTCCCCATCACCGTTCAGGGCAGCAGCCTCCATATAACGCAAGCCTTCCTCCAGCAAAACCTTGCCCAGCTTCCTGCTGGCTGCCAAGTCCCCATTCTCGGCAGCCTCCCTGTACCGCTCCAACGCAGTCTGATAGTTCTTCATGTGTATCCTCCCCCTAACCTGTCACAATACACAAACAAAAAGCTTATTTCATAAAGCATATTTTATTACAACATCATTATATTATAGGGCATTATTCCTGCATTTTCAACCTCTGAAAATCTTTGCAAGCAGCACAAAGGACAGGATAACGTACCAATTATCCTGCCCTTCGGCTTGATGTTTTATATGGGGTCATATATATAAAAGGCCGATGTCACAGAGAGGGTGGAAAGGAAAGTGTCTCACAACCACCGGCCTCTTATACCTATTTTATGCCGTATAAATCTATATCAATATATATGTATCAGCACTTAATCCTGGTACCCTTCCGGGTGCTGCTGATGCCATTTCCAGGCCGTGCCAATCACAGCCTTTACATCCGTGAACTTCGGCTGCCAGCCCAGCACCTTCCTGGCCTTTTCGCTGGAAGCAATAAGCTGTGCCGGGTCCCCGGCGCGGCGCTCACCTATCTCCACCTTGATATCAAGGCCGGTGGCTTCCTTGGCTGCCTCAATCATCTCCTTGACGGAGAAGCCCTGGCCGTTGCCCAGGTTGAAGATATTGCTCTCACCACCCCGGCGGAGATAATCTATGGCCAGAACATGGGCATCTGCCAGATCCAGCACATGGATGTAGTCCCGGAGGCAAGTTCCGTCAGGGGTAGGATAATCCTCCCCGAAGACGGTAATATGGTCACGCTTCCCCAGCGGCACCTGCAGAATCAGCGGAATGAGATGAGTCTCCGGGCTGTGGTCCTCGCCGATGGAGCCATCCTCAATAGCCCCGGCTGCGTTAAAGTAGCGCAGGGACACATAGCGGATGCCGTTGGCAAGGCTCACCCACTTCATCATCTTCTCCATGATGAGCTTGGACTGGCCATAAGGGTTGGTAGGCTCCGTGCGGTCATCCTCCATAATAGGGATGCGCTCCGGCTCCCCGTAGGTTGCCGCCGTGGAGGAAAAGACAATCTTGTCGATGCCGTGGCGCACCATGGCCTCCAGCAGCACCTGCATACCATAAACATTATTGTTAAAATACTTCAGCGGATTGGTCATGGACTCCCCTACCAGGGAATTGGCCGCAAAATGCACCACCGCATCAATCTTGTTCTCCGTAAAAATCCGGTCGAGAACCTCCGCCTCACGGATATCACCCTTGTAGAACTTTGCCTTGGGATTTACCGCACCCATGTGGCCGGTCTGCAGGTTATCTACGATAACTACATCCTCGCCCTTTTCCACCAGCTGGTGGACTGTATGGGAGCCGATATACCCGGCTCCACCGCATACCAATATAGACATAACTCAGTTACACTCCTTTACAAACCTGTCAAAGGCTGCCATGCCAGCTGCATCCCGCTTGAATATCCCAGCATCTGTCAATACCTGCATGAACACCTTGCCGATTTCATTCCTGATAATCTGCCCGGCATTTTCTTCATCTATCTCAGGATGGAGCGCCCTTATCTCCTGATACCAGTCAGCATGGACAGCCAGCTGCTCATCATCGGCCACGGTTTCCCTGCCGGAGAGCAGGGCTGCCTTGATTTTTGCCATGTTCTCCTTCAGGCGAGGCGGCAGCACCGCCAGCCCCATCACCTCAATCAGGCCGATGTTTTCCTTCTTGATATGGTGCACGTTGGCATGAGGGTGGAAAATACCCAGCGGGTTTTCCTCATCAGTGCGGTTGTTGCGCAGCACCAGGTCAAGCTGGTAGGCACTGCCCTGGCGGCGGCAGATCGGGGTGATGGTGTTGTGAGGCTCCTCACCGGAATAGGCCAGTACCCCTACAGACTCATCACTGTACTCACGCCACTTATTCAGAATGTGCTCCGCCAAATCAATCAGCTGCTGGCGGTTCTCAGAAGTCAGGCGCAATGCGCTCATCGGCCACTTGATCCTGCCAGCCTGCACATCAGGGAATCCGGCAAATTCATATTCCTTTTCCAGAGGCGCAGCTGCCATAGCAAAGGTATAATGCCCTCCCTGATAGTGGTCATGGGACAGGATAGAACCGCCCACAATCGGCAAATCTGCGTTGGAACCGGCAAAATAATGAGGGAAAATCGTCACGAACTCCGTCAGGTTCTCAAAGGTAGCACGGGAAATCCTCATGGGCACATGCTGACCGTTCAGGATGATGCAATGCTCGTTATAGTAGGTATAAGGGGAATACTGCAAGAACCATTCCTTGCCGCCAAAATCCAGTGGTATCAGGCGGTGAGTCTGCCTGGCAGGATGATTGGCGTGCCCGGCAAAGCCCTCATTCTCCCGGCACAGGAGGCACTTGGGGTAGCTGGAGGACTTCATCAGCTTTGCCTTGGCAATGTCCCTAGGGTCCTTCTCCGGCTTGGACAGGTTGATGGTAATATCCAGGTCACCATACTCCGTGGCGGTTTTCCATACCACATTCTTGTCAATCCGCGCCTTCCTGATGTAGTTGGAGGAAATGCTCATCCTATAGTAATTTTCCGTAGCCAGCTCCGGGGAAGCTGCATAATCCTGCTTGAAGGCGGCAATCACCTCGGAAGGCCGGGGCATTACGCAGTTCATCAGGTCTGTATCAAACAAATCCCGCTGATTGGCCGTATCTTCAATAATCCCCTCAGCTGCCGCGTAGTCCAGCAGCCTGCCCAGAATCTCATCCGGCACCCTCAGGGCTTCATTCACCTTTTCCGGCACAAATTCATCCAGCCGCAGCTTTGCCAGGAGCAGGTTGGCAGAATAAAATACATCTGACTCCCTGATCAGCCCCTGCTGCAAGGCAAAATTCAGCAGCCTGTTAATCTCGTAATTCATACTCTCGTTCATAGCTCTATCCTCTTGCTGTTATATTCACAGTCTCGCTCTGCTTTTTATAGCCTTCCTTACAGCTTCCTGGTGCCATCGGCAATATCAGCTACATAGAAGCTAGGGGCATAGCCGATAATCTCCGTGTACTTTTTGCCCACTACTGCCTTGAAGTCCTCTACCGCATCCTTCTTCACAATGGACACGGTGGAGCCCCCAAAGCCGCCGCCTGTCATGCGGGAGCCGATTACGCCCGGCTGCTGCCATGCCAGCTCTGCCAGTGTATCCAGCTCCTTGCAGGTAACCTCGTAATCATCCCGGAGGGACTCGTGGGAAGCACGCATCAGCTCGCCAAAGCGCTGGATGTCGTTCAGCTCCAGTGCCTCTACGGCTGTCAGGGTGCGGCGGTTCTCATACACTGCATGATGGGCACGCCTTCTCTCCACCTCATCCGTAATCAGCTCGGCGTTGAAGTCAAACTCAGGGTTGGCAAGGTCACCAAGGGAAGTAATATCCAGCTTCTCCTGCAGCTGCTTCAGGGCATGCTCGCACTGCTGGCGGCGCAGGTTGTACTCGGAATCATTGAGGCTGTGAGGCTTGTTGGTATTGGTAATCACGATGCAGGCATCCCGGAGGTCCAGCTTGCTGTAACGGTATTTCAGAGTATTGCAATCCAGCAGGATAGCGCAGTCCTTCTTGCCCATGCCTACGGCAAACTGGTCCATGATGCCGCAGTTGACGCCTACGAACTGGTTCTCAGCCTTCTGCCCCAGCTTCACAATCTCAATCATCTCTATCTCAAAGCCGCAGAATTCCTTCAGGATAACCCCCATCAGCACTTCCAAGGAAGCGGAGGAAGAAAGTCCCGCACCGCTTGGCAGGTTGCCGTACAGGGCAATGTCAAAGCCGCAGGTTGCCTTCATCCCTGCATCCTCAAAGACCTTCACCACACCGGCAATATAATTTGCCCAGCCGATGGACTCATCATAGGAAAGGTTCTCCATGGAAAATTCCTTTATGCCGTCCTTTTCATAATTCAAGGAAATCGCCCTGGTCTTCATGTCCTGGCGAGGTGCCACCAGGGCATAGGTGCCCAGGGAAATAGCACACGGGAAGACATGGCCGCCATTGTAGTCGGTATGCTCACCAATCAGGTTTACCCGCCCCGGCGAAAAAAATGCCGTAGTCTTCTGCTCACCAAAGTATTTTACAAAACCAGCCTTTAAGGTATTCATAATCTCAATCATCACATTAGCCCCCTACTCTTTATAAAACATCATACATAATGAGAGCCACGAAGCAAGATATGAACTTTATCTCATTTCGTGGCCCTCGGGAGGACGGTGCAGCCAGAATCTTAACTGCACCGGACAGGGAAAACTTATTTAATATGCTCCAGTGCGAACTTCAGGGCACCGGCAGGGTCACGGGTCAGGCCTACATATTCCTTGCCGGAGCAGGTAGCAGCAGGCACGCCCTTCTCATCGCAGTCATGCTTCAGCTCATCAAACATGGAAGCCATCTGCGGAGCAAGTACAATCAGGTCATAGTCGGTAATGCAGTCCTTGTGCTGGCCATACGCCATAGCGATGGAGTCAACAGGAGCATTGGCAGCCTTGGCACCCTTGACGATTGCCTTTGCCAGCATGGAGCTGGTAGCGCCGGAGGCACAGAGAACCAGGACCTTCTTCTCAGTCTTTGGCACAGCAGCCGCTGCAGGCCTTGCCTCAACCTTTGGCTCCACCTTTGCCACGGTCTTGGCAGCAGGAGCCTCAACAGCATCGCCCTCATCGTCAGCCATACCGGCAGCAACCAGGGCCTCACGCTCTACCAGCTGCTTGTCATAAGCACGGAAGAACGGATAGTAGATAATGGTATCAACAACCAGCAGCAATGGAGCCAGGATAAAGGACAGCTTTGCAAAGCCGGTGGAAACAATCAAGCCGATAGTACCAGGAGTGGTCCAAGGCAGGATGTAGGAGAAGGCGTTCATGCCCAGTACATCTACGAAGAACTTGAACAGCCATACGTTGGCGATAGGAGCCAGGATGAAAGGTACGAACAGTACAGGGTTCAATACGATAGGAGCACCGAAGATGATAGGCTCATTTACTGCGAACAGTACAGGAATGATGGAGCTGCGTCCTACAGTACGGAGCTGCTTGGACTTAGCGATGAAGGCGCACATTGCGCAGAACATGAGGGTAGCACCAGTACCGCCCAGGGTAGCTACGAAGTAAGAAGTAGGGTGAGTCAGGATTGCAGTTGCATGGCCGCCTGCCTGTACAACCTGCAGGTTCAGCTCGATGTTAGCGATATAGATAGCGGTTACAGCAGGCTCTACGATGGAAGGACCATGGATACCTACGAACCAGAACATTGCCATTGCGCCATAGATGAGGGCGATACCGATGTAGCCGTCAGCAGCCTGGAACAGCGGCTTGAACAGCTCAAGAATCCAGTTACCGAACAGCATGCCGGTGATATCCTTGAATACGAAGCTGAATACCCAGAAGAAAGTGATGGACACAGCCAGCGGAATCAGGTCAGCATAGGTCTGTGCGATGTAGTGAGGAACTTCCTCAGGCAGCTTGATGGTAACGCCGCGGCCTACGAAGAACTTGTAGATGTTTGGCACGGTGAAGGCTACCACGAAAGCGGAAAGCAGGCCCTTGGTGCCCATGAACTCAGTAGCGATGCCCTTGTCCACGCCCTCGATGGAGAGAAGCAGGAAACAGATGATGGACACGATCATTACGGATACAGGATTAATCTGACGGAGCTTTGGCAGCTTGTGGTTGAAGTTGTCAGTCAAGCTCTTGGCGATGGTGGCCACCATCAGCACGGACAGGATACCCATGGAGTAGCCATAAGCCTGCCACAAAAGGCCGCTGATGTAGTCATCCCACTTGAAGTCCCAGATTTCCGGGATACATGCCACCAGGATGAACAGTGAGGAGAACAGGATTACCGGCAGGCAGCTTACGAAGCCGTCGCGGATTGCTCTAAGATAAGGGTTGTTGGAAACCTTTTCAAAGAAAGGCTTCATCTTGTCAACCGCTGCAATAATTTTTTCCATGATTTTCGCTTCCTTCTTTTACAAATTTTGCATGATTACACTTTGTGATTTTGTAATTTTGTAATTTTCTGATTTCATCAGTATTCTACATCCTCAATCGGCACAATCTCCTTGCGCTCGGTCATGAGCTTGTACCAGTAGGCACTCTTTTTCGGATAACGCTTCTGGTCGTTATAGTCAACGTAGAACAGGCCGTAACGCTTGTTGTAGCCATTGGACCAGGAGAGCACATCCATCAGGGACCAGATGTAGTAGCCCTTCACATTGACACCCTCGGCAACAGCCTTCAGGATGTATTCCAGATGCTGGGTTACATACTCGATGCGCGGCGTATCATCAATCTTGCCATCGATGAAATCATCCTTGTAGCCCATGCCGTTCTCGGAGATGTAGATGGTCTTGTAGTTCGGATAATCCCTGGCAATGCGCTTCAGCTGGTTGTACATGCCCACAGGATAAATCGGCCAGTCCCAATCAGTAGTCGGCACCTCCGGGTTGCAAACCCTTGCGCCTACGCCCTTCAGGGCAAATACCGAGGTACCCTTCTCACCGGTGGAGTTGTTGTAAATCATGCTCTCGCCGTCATGAGCCTGCAGGAAGTGGCTGGAATAATAATTCATGCCCAGGAAGTCAATCTGCTCCGCAGCTTTCTTAAATTCCTCAAAATCCTCAGGATAGGTTACCAGCTTGCCATCGTTCTTCTCAAGAATCTCATTGATGAGCGCCATAGTCTCATCATCATAGCCGCCGTGGAAGCAGGCATCCAGCATGAAGCGGTTTGCCATAGCATCATCCAGGTCTCTTGCATGAATGTCCTCCGGCTTGTCGGTCATGGCCACCTTGCCCTCCAGGGTGTGGACAATGCCAATCTGCCCCGGCAGGTTCATGGACTTGTAGAGATTTACGGCCTTGGCGTGTGCCACCATCATGATGTGCATCATCTGGATGGCGGACGGCATATCGAACTGCTTGTGAGGTGGGAAGTTGCCTGCAATGTAGCCGTTCTGCGGAATGGACCAAGGCTCGTTGAAGGTTGCCCACTTCTTTACCCTGTCACCGAAATTCTCGAAGCAGATTTTCGCATAATCCACAAAGTAATCAATCAGGTCACGGTTCAGCCAATGGCCGTTGTTGAAGAACGGCAGCGGCGTATCGAAGTGATGCAGGGTTACGAAAGGCTCAACCCCCTGCTTGATGCACTCGTTAATCAGGTCGTTGTAGTAGTCAATGCCTGCCTGATTGATGGCACCCTTGCCCTCCGGCAGGATGCGGGTCCAGGAGATGGAAATGCGGATGCCGTTTACCCCGAAATCATGGGACAGCTGCAAATCCTCCTTGTACTTGTGATAGAAATCGCTGGCAGGGTCTGCCGTGAAGCGGCTGCCCGGGCGGTTCATGTAGTCATCCCAGGCACATGGGCCTCTGCCATCTTCCCTGGTAGCACCTTCCACCTGATAGGCAGCAGTGGCTCCACCGAAGATGAAGTCCTCCGGGAACTTCGTAAATGTTGCCATGTTGTTTTACCCCCTATAAAACTCTTTTAAATTATTAACGATGATAATTGCTGATGAAGTATGCAAACTTTCTTTGCCAGCCTCCCGGCTGCTTTTTTCGTTCCCTTCACCTTACATTTATTATTATACTGTATTTTTCCATAGGATGTTTTCCAAGCATGAAAACGTTTTCAAGGTTGAAAGAAAATTGCTATGGCTATTTTCAGGCAAAAAAATACCGCCCGGGAATGCTCCCGGGCATCAATATAGATGTTGCTATTTTCAATATATATTCTTTTCATGGGGTTACTCCGGCAGGATGCCCTGCTTCTGAGCCGCCCTGATATCATCTGCCGCCCTGGTCATATCATACATGACAGCCTCAATGGGCGTGATTTCCTTGGTAGTATTGGAAGTCATCGTGCTCATCAGCTGCTCTCCCGTAGTACTGTAAACCGCCACCGAGGTCATCAGCCTGTACAGCTTGGGATTTTCCTTGTCCGCCCTGCCTGTGATGCTCACCATGGCAACCCTGTCACAGCCATTTTCTTCCGCCCGTCGGCAGGCGGCGAAAAGCGTCTCCTCCGCTGCATCCGGCAGGGCAAAGGATTCATCCACCCGGATACGGCTGAACTGGCTCATGAGAATATCCCCTGCCACCACCTTCATGTAGGCGCTGTCATTGGCAATGTACTCAGGCACATCAATGGCAACAGGGGCAATATACACCCTGCCCTCGTCAAAACTGCGCCTCCAGGGCAGCCTGACCTTTGCCGCCCCCTCCGCTGAACCAGCTTCAGCAAGAAGCTCCGGCTTTCTGGCAGCCAGGCCGGCAAGGCTCAAATCCCCCTGCAGCACCTCGTCATAATAATTGCGGATGGCCGCATCAAGGTATCCTTCTATGGCGTGATTGTACTTGTGGGAATTCTCGTTCTTCTGCCACCTGTACTCAGTGCCAAAATGCACATAATCGGCCTTCAATGCCTGCAAGGCATTCTTCACCACATCGCCGCCCATGGTATAACGGCTCAGATCGATGCGATAGCCCTGCTCCTCCGCAAAGGCCGTATTGCCCACCGTAGGAGCACCAAAAGTAAATACGCTGAGCCTGTCCGGCTCCACCCCCATGGAAATCAGCCGTGCCGCCAGCAGGGTTGCCACGGCGCCCCCCAGGCTATGGCCTGTCAGGTAGAGGTGCTCCCCCTCCTCGTCAATAAAGCCTTTCAGCCTGTCAGCCCCCATAACGCCCTCCCCATCCGGGGTAAAAAACGCCGTCATGGTATAATCGTTAAAGCCCTGATGTACCATAGGCTGATTAGCATCTACCTTTTCCACCTCGGCAAACTGGCGAAATTCCTGAGGTGTCCTGCCGCCAAAAAGCACCTTGCCAAAGCGCAGGTCCACCTCCACATCCTTCAGCTTTTCCGTCCCCGGGATAACCACCAGGGTTTCACGGCAGTTTTCATCCGCAGCAGTATTCTCCAGCGTATAGAAGGTAGTATGGGCTCTATTGTCAGCATTCCTGTAATCCTTGAACTGCCAGCCAAGCTTGCCCATTTCCTGCCGCACGGCTTCATTCAGGTCGCTGTCATAGACCGCCATATCAGCCAGGGCACAGATATACGCCATCCGCGCCTGACCGGCTGAATCCAGGGAACGAGCACCTGCTGCTGCCACATTGCCCATCAGCAGGACAACACAGCAGACGACACAAAAAGCAACCTGTAAAACAGCAGAACCAATAACGCCGAAAAATCTCATAAAAGCGCCTCCTTGGCAAGCCTGTCAGCCAGCTCATTGCCCTCAACGCCGGTATGGCCGGCTACCTTCTGAAAGCGCACCCAGCCAAGCCGCTGCTGCATAAAAGCCGCATATTCCTGTGTCTGAGGCAGCTTTGCCTGCCAGTGCCCCAGAGGCCAGGCAGCTATCCCTTCATAGTCATGGCAGATAGTCACGCCTGTATCCTCAAGTCCCTGGGCCTCCGCCCACAGGACTGCCTCCCGGGCAGCATCCATCTCACCTGCCACATTGTGCAGCTTCGCCGCATCCTTGGAGGTACCGGCACCATTTCTGGTATCCACCAGCTCGCCATCCTCATAGGCAGCAAAGCCCCAGCTGTACCGCCCCTTCATATAGGAGCCATCCACAAAAATAACCGTGCCCTTGGGAAAATAACCGGCTCCGCCATCCATGCCATTCCCGGCAGGACCTGCTCCGCAACCTGTTCCATTCCCGGCAGAACTGCTACCATTCCGGCTGCCCATAAAGGCCTCCGCTTCCTCAAGGGTGACGAAGCCCTTGAACTTCGCCCCCTTGAAGCCGATAACCTGCCGCTGGCATTCCGCCCAGGTCCTGTAAATTCCCGGCTTCCTTCCTGCCAGCACTGCATAAAAATTATTCTTCGCCTTTGCCAAACTTAACCTCTTATTTATCTCATTAATATCTTTGCCTGCACTAATATGTAGAATATGTAGCATACTGACATTAAAGCTGCCTTAAATCTACATTAAATTTGCCTGAAATCCGCTTTAACCCCTATTGACCAAATCCATTGCACAGGCATTTGCTTCGCGCAGGATTTTTTCCTCATCCAGAGTTTTCAGCTCGCCCTTTTCCATAAGAACCTTGCCGTTGCACAGCACAGTATCAGCACTGCCGCTATTGGCAGAATAAACCAGCAGGGAAACCAGGTCATGGCGAGGGCACCACTCCGGCCGGTTCATATCGTACAGCACAATATCCGCCTTCCAGCCAGCCTGCAGCCTGCCAGTCTTTTCCAGCCACAGAGCCTCGGCACCGTACTCAGTGCCCATCCTCAGGGCTTCTGCCGCAGGCACTGCCAACGGGTTCAGCTCATGCACCTTGTGCAGCATGGCCGTCAGCCTGATTTCCTCCAGCATATCCAGATTGTTGTTGCTGGAAGCCCCATCAGTGCCCAGAGCCACATGCACGCCCTCCGCCAAAAGCTTCGGCACAGGTGCCACGCCGCTGGCCAGCTTCATATTGCTGCCCGGATTGTGGACAGGAGTAATCGCCTTTTCCTTCATCATGGCAATATCCGCATCATCCAGCCATACGCAGTGGGCGGCAATAGACGGCCGGTCAAAAAGCCCTGTTTCAGCAATATACTGGAATGGACGCTTGCCGTACTTCTCCTGCATCTGCCTGATTTCATCTTGGGTTTCGGACATGTGGATATGCACATTCATGCCATGGTCAGCCGAAAGCTTTGCCGCCGCCCGGCAGAATTCCGGTGGGCAGGTATAAGGGGCATGGACACCCAGCAAAATGCTGATCAGGCCATCACCGGCACCGTGATAGTTCTTGTACAAATCCACGTTTTCTGCCAGGCTTTTCATGGCAGTAGGCGCAAAGCCAATCAAACCGCGGCTGAGAATACCCCGGACGCCTGCCTTGATAGTTTCCTCTGCCACAGACTCCATGCAGGGACCGTACATATCAGCATAGGCAGTAGTACCGCCCTTGACCATCTCCACCAGTGCCAGCTTTGCCCCCACGCGGATATCCTTCTCCACCATCTTTCCCTCAATCGGCCAAATCTTGTTGTTCAGCCAATCCATCAGCTCCATATCGTCAGCATAGCTGCGGAGCAGTGTCATGGAGGCATGGGTGTGGGCATTTACCAGCCCCGGCACCGCAAAGCGGTCCTTGCCTTCAATAATATAATCAGCTGCAAAATCCCCGGGAATCTCCCCTACGGCACTAATCACATCATCCGTAATGGCAATATCTGCCACGCCTGTGGAATAATCAGGCTGCAGCACATTGGCGCCCTTAATCAATATCTTCATCTATAACACTCCGTACAATTATAATTCTCTGAATCAGCACTGATGCAGGTAGGCATACTGCTCAGGGGTAAGCTCGTCAATCTCAATGCCCATAGCAGCCAGCTTAATCCTGGCAATCTTGGCATTTACCTCCTCCGGCAGCACATAGACCTTGTTTTCCAGCTTGTCATGGTTCTCCACAATATGCAGGGCGGAGAAGAACTGCACGCCCCAGCTCAGATCCATAATCTCAGCCGGATGGCCGTCACCGCAGGCGAGATTTACCAGGCGTCCCTCACCCAGCAGGTACAGCTTCTTGCCATTGGCAAACTTAAACTCCTCAATGCCCGGCTTTACCTGGGTACGGCTCTCAGAAACCTCCTCCAGCTCAGGAATATTGATTTCCAAATCAAAATGGCCGGAATTTGCCATCACTGCCCCATCCTTCATGGACTCATAGTGCCACTTGCGGAGAATGTCCTTATCACCAGTCAGGGTCAGGAAAATATCCCCCACCTTGGCAGCCTCATCCATCGGCATTACGCGGAAGCCGTCAAATACTGCCTCAATAGCCTTAATCGGGTCCACCTCGGTGATGATAACATTAGCACCCAGCCCCTTGGCACGCATGGCACCGCCCTTGCCGCACCAGCCATAGCCAGCAATAACCACGGTCTTGCCAGCGATAACCAGATTGGTGGCGCGCATGATGCCCTCCCAGGTGGACTGGCCGGTGCCGTAGCGGTTGTCAAAGAGATACTTGCAGTAAGCATCATTGGCAGCCAGCATCGGGAATTCCAGCTTCCCGGCAGCTTCCAGGGCACGATCCCGGATAACACCTGTGGTAGTCTCCTCTGAACCGCCGATAATCTTCGGCAGCAGCTCCCGGCGTTCATTGTGCAGGCGATAAATCAAATCACCGCCATCGTCCATGATGATGTCCGGCTGGCAGTCCAGAGCCATGTCGATATAGGCATCGTATTCCTCCATGGTGCAGCCATGATGGGCAAATACCGTAACGCCACCCTCTACCAGTGCCGCACAAACATCATCCTGGGTGGACAGAGGGTTGGAAGCTGTAGCTATAACCTCCGCCCCGGCAGCCTGCAGCACCAGTGCCAGATAGGCGGTCTTCGCCTCAAGATGCATCGTCATAACCATGCGCTTGCCGGCAAATGGCTTCGTTACGGAGTATTCCTTTTCAATGGCATTCATAACCGGCATAAAATTCTTTACCCAGTTGATTTTGTCATGGCCGGAAGGTGCCAGGGCAATATCCTTAATCTTAGATTTCATGTAACATTCTCCTCTCAAAATAAGCAATCAAATTATTAATCTTAAATTTCGCATCAAAACTCGCATCAATATGCTGTCTCGTAAAGCAACTAACAATCTATTATACCATTGCCGCGTTATATTATATCATACACCGGCACGGGATTGTAGTACCGAAAAGTCGGTTTTATCCAGCTTCAGAGGGGTAATGGCAATATCCCCACGGCAGGTTACAGCCACATCCGTATCATCACTGTTGCCGGTCACCAGAGGCGTGCCGCCTACAGTATAAAAGATGCGCCCATCCTCCGCCTGCTGACGCTCATAGGCATTGCAATAGTCCCGCACTCCCTGACGGCACCATACCCACTTATAATCCGGTGCCAGCGTCTGAGGGAAATTGATATTCAGAAGCAGCCTGTCCTGCTTGACTGACTTATCTGACTTATCCACCCTATCTGCCAAAAGCTCCGGCAATTTATACGCTACGCATTTCGCTACAAAATCAAAAGCATAACCGGCGTTGTACTCAAGGGAAACCGCCAGGGAATCCAGCCCCTGCACAAATCCCTCCGTAGCAGCCCCCACCGTGCCGGAATACAAAATATCCGTGCCCAGGTTGCTGCCATCATTGATGCCGGAAATCACCAGGTCAGGCAGCAATGCCTTTTCCCGGCGGATAATCCCCTCAATGTACAGCTTGACTGTATCAGCAGGCGTTCCAGTAATAGAAAATGCCTGTATGCCGTACTGGGCCTCCAGCGGCTGATAATGCTCCACATAGAGCCTGTCACGCACCGTAATGGCATGAGCCTTGGCACTCTGCTGACCGGCAGGCGCCGCCACAATCACCTCATGGTCAGGGCAAAGGGCCTTGACCAGTGCCTCTATGCCCCGGGACTGGATACCATCATCATTGGAAATTAAGATTCGCATGATTTCCCCCTTTTTTGCACACATCCATAACCACATTCTTATATCAATATCATATCAATAATCCATCATCATACGCTGTAACATACACTGCAACCCATATATACTAAAAACAGGTCAGAACACCGTCCTGACCTGTCACTTGCAATGGTGACCCACCGGAGACTCGAACTCCGAACCTGCTGATTAAGAGTCAGATGCTCTACCAATTGAGCTAGTGAGTCAATATTTTGGCGAACCGCCTATCCACATCACGCGAGAAAAAATGGTGACCCACCGGAGACTCGAACTCCGAACCTGCTGATTAAGAGTCAGATGCTCTACCAATTGAGCTAGTGAGTCACATTCATCAGTGCCTTAGCACCTCGCGACAATGACTATTATATGTATTTTAGACATATTTGTCAACACTTTTTTGAAAAATTTCTTTTTAAATATTCATAATACCCCTGCCTGGATACATTAAATGTCTCACACAGGCTTTTAACGCTGACACGTCCCGGATATTTTTCCACTGCTTCATGAATAAGGCCATAAAGATGGGTAAAATTCATTTTTTCATCAGATAACGCCTTCCCACAGCCGGTACATTTCCCTGCAAAAAGCTCCGTCCTGATAGCCTGCGTCACAGACTGGCTCTCCAAGGCCTTGAACCTGTCGCTCATATCCATCACCATTTTCTCCAGATGACGAATACGGTTCTCATGCTCAGCCAGCTCCGTCAGGTCACCGGCAGTCGCTGGCATACTCGTCAGGGAATTTATAGCAGCATTTTCCTTTTTTACATTTTTCCCAGCAGATGACAGTACACTATTGCCCAACTGCCTCGCACTGCTCTTTAGCCCCTCCACGCCATTACCGGCATAAAGAGATTTCCACCGGGCTGTCGCTCGCTCAATCCGCTTTTCCCCCAGGACGGACACATCAAAACCAGCCTGACGGAAAATATCCACCGGCCTCTTGCCAGCCAGATACTGCTCCATAAATAGGCATTTAAATTCGTAGGTATACATAATCCTTTGCCTGCTGACAAACTCAACATAAGGATTTTCCTGTAAAATAACTACCTCCTCATGGGACAGCCTTCCCCTTGCCACAACAAATTCACCTCACTTAGCACATCTGTATTTATCCTGTCAATCCCTGCCGAACAAATCCCGGGTATATACCTTTTCGGCCACATTAGCCAGCTGGCTGTCATATCTGTTAGCAATAATCACCTGCGCCATGGACTTGAACTCAGCCAGGTTATTCACCACCCGGCTGCCGAAGAAGGTGCTGCCGTCCGGCAAGGCAGGCTCATAAATAATCACCCGTGCCCCCTTCGCCTTGACACGCTTCATGATGCCCTGAATGGCACTCTGGCGGAAATTGTCAGAATTGGACTTCATGGTGAGGCGGTACACGCCTATCACCACGTCCTGCTCCCTGGCCGCATCATACTGGCTGTTAGCATCGTATCCCCCTGCCAGCTCCAGCACCCTGTCGGCAATAAAATCCTTCCGGGTGCGGTTGGACTCCACGATGGCAGACATCATATTCTGAGGCACATCCGCATAGTTGGCCAAAAGCTGCTTCGTGTCCTTCGGCAGGCAGTAACCACCGTAGCCAAAGGACGGATTATTGTAATGGGTGCCAATCCTCGGGTCCAGGCACACGCCACGGATGATTTCCGCCGTATCCAGCCCCTTCATCTCCCCGTAGGTGTCCAGCTCGTTAAAATACGCCACCCGCAAGGCCAGATAGGTATTGGAAAACAGCTTCACCGCCTCAGCCTCCGTAAAGCCGATAATCAGCGTCTCAATATCCGGCTTCAGGGCAGCTGCCTGCAAAAGCTTCGCAAACCTTTCCGCCTGCCTGGTCAGCTCCTCATCCTGCTTGTCCGTCCCCACAATAATCCGGGATGGGTAGAGATTGTCATATAGTGCCTTGCTCTCACGCAGAAACTCCGGGCTGAAAATAATCCGCCTGCTGCCGGTACTTTGCCTGATTCTCTCCGTAAAGCCCACCGGGATAGTGGACTTTATAACAATAACGGCATCCTTATTGACAGACATTACCTGCCGGATAACCGACTCCACCGCCGAAGTATCAAAAAAATTCTTTTTGCTGTCATAGTTGGTAGGCGCTGCCACAATCACAAACTCCGCATCCCTGTAGGCCGCATCCCCGTCCAGCGTTGCCGTCAGGTTCAGCTTCTTCTCCCTAAGGTACTGCTCAATATAATCATCCTGTATAGGTGATTTCCTGCTGTTTATCAGCTCCACCTTTTCCGGCACTATATCCACGGCAGTCACCTGGTTCTGCTGTGCCAGCAAAACAGCCAGGCTCATGCCCACATAGCCGGTACCTGCTACTGCAATCCTCATCATCACTTGCACCTCTCATTTATCAACATCAATATACACCATCAATATATATGTACATCAACAACCATATCTATCAGCATTCATATCTATCAACAGTCATAAAACTCCTTGTACCACCTGGCAAAGCTGCGCAACCCGTCCCGAAGGGACGTGGATGGCTTGAAGCCAAAATCCCGCTCCAGGCCGCTGGTATCAGCATAGGTCACAGGCACATCCCCCGGCTGCATAGGCACCAGCCGCTTGTGAGCAGCAAAATCATAATCCTCCGGCAGCACCCCGGCACCAATCAGCTCCTCCTGCAAAATCTCCACAAATTCCAGCAGGTTCTCCGGGTGGTTGTTACCGATGTTATAGACGGCATAAGGCGGCAACGGCAGCCCGTCCTCCCCTGTCTCCTTATCGGGGGCGTGCTCCATCACCAGGCTGATGCCGTGCACTATATCATCCACATAGGTAAAATCCCTCCGGCAGTTGCCATAGTTGAATATCTGTATCTCCTCGCCAGCCAGCAGCTTGTTGGTGAACCCGAAATACGCCATGTCAGGCCTCCCGGCAGGGCCGTACACCGTAAAGAACCTCAGCCCCGTAGAGGGGATATTGTACAGCTTGCTGTAGGCATGAGCCAGCAGCTCATTGCTTTTCTTGGTAGCAGCATACAGGGACACAGGATTGTCCACCTTGTCCTCTGTAGAATATGGCACCTTCTTATTGGAACCGTACACAGAAGACGAGGAAGCATACACCAGATGCTCCACCCCCTTTGCCCCATCATCATAGGAATGGCGGCAGGCCTCAAGGATATTGTAAAAGCCGATGATATTGGCCTCCATGTAGGCATCAGGATTGGTAATGGAATACCTGACACCTGCCTGTGCCGCCAGATTGACCACCACATCAGGCCTGTAGGCGGCAAAGACATCATCTACCAGCTGCTTGTTAGCGATATTGCCCCTGACAAAATGCCAGTCACCACCTGCTGCCTCAATCTGCCTCAGCCTGTACTCCTTCAGGCGCACATCATAATACTCATTCATGCTGTCCAGGCCAATGATTTTGATGCCCTCCACATGCTTCAACAGCTCCAGCACCAGATTTGCCCCGATAAAGCCTGCTGCACCAGTGACCAGTACCGTCTTATTCCGCAAATCAACATTCTTTGCCAGCATACACCATACCTCCGTAAAAGCTATAAAAATACAAAGATTGAAAGATATAAAAATGTAAAATACAAAATATGAACCATAAAGATATTTATTAGATAAAATAAACTTTTATAAATAAGCCAATTATCCCATTGCAATTCTTCATTTCTTGTGGGCTATATATATATATTAATATATATATATATATATGCATACATAGGAACAAACACAGCTTTTATACCATAGAACAAAATACATTTTTGTGGTATGATTTACCCAATGAAAGCTTTCTACAACACTATAGCGACTATATATCATAAGAATGCAATTCGAATTTCATACGAATGGTATCTGAATGTCTTCGGTATATTTTCGGAAATTTTTACGGCACATACGGCATAGCAAAATCTACCTATTTGCCTGATTTTTTGCTATAATAAAGGAGGAAGCTCTATGGAAAACAAATCTGTACGTGACACCATGTTCCGCCACTATTTCAACGGAGGCCACGGCAGCGGCATACCAAACATGAGGCTACTATCTCTTGTCAACGCCATACAGGGCGCAGACCACACAGACCTGAATCTCTTAAAAATTAACACATTGGACGGCAGCTTTTTCAGCAGCCTGAAAAACGATGTATCCTGCACCCTGAACGGCATCTACCTCATGCTGATAGAGCATCAGAGCACCATCAACGACAACATGCCGGTCCGCTTTCTCAGCTACGCGGATGAACTATTCAAGCTGCAAATGCAACCATTCCACGAAAAAATCTACAAGAGCAGGCTAATTCACCTGCCAACGCCGGAATTCCATGTGTTCTACGATGGCGAGGACACCAGCTTTGACCACAAAATTCTCCGGCTCAGCGATGCCTTCATCGCCCCGGGCAGGAACCTGGAGCTCATCGTCCACTGCCACAACCTGAACCCCGGCAAGAGCCAGAAGTTGAAAGCACTCTGCAAGCCGCTGGATGACTACAGCAATTTTTCAAACAAATTTAAGGAATACCGCAAAGAAAAGAACTCTATAAATGACTCGGTTCGCATGACCATCGACTACTGCCGCAAAAACGGCATCATGACTGACTATCTTACCGACAACGAAAGCGAGGTTATTAACATGTTTGGTTTTGAATGGAACGAAGAAGACGAAAGAAAAGCCCTCATCGAACTCGGCGAAGAACGAGGCGAGCAGCGCGGCATTACAATAGGCGAGCAGCGCGGTGAACAGCGTAGCACTATTAACAGCATCAGGAATCTCATGAAAAACATGCACTGGTCTGCCGAGGAAGCTATGGCCGCCATCGGCATCGAGCAGTCACAATACAAGCAGTATCTGGCATTGCTTTAATTAAGCACTATTTTTCAGTCGCAGGTAACCCCTGCGACTTTTTGTTACAATAAAACTTAGGTAGTTATAAAATAACAAAACAACAGTGATTGATATTGTCAATATTGGTTGACACATTAAACTCGTATAAAGAAGATAGCTATGC
>OBLI01000074.1_pt1 | contig 96588 bp, 99 predicted proteins | sample 1519701 | NCBI WGS metagenome assembly OBLI01 (sample SAMEA3663005, study PRJEB22513) | pig gut metagenome | biome: pig gut; feature: pig-associated habitat; material: faeces | place: France | collected 2012
TGGATAAACATTTTTCGTGGAAAAGATAGTCCTTTTACTGGAAATATAATTTTTGCTTCAAAAGAAGAAGCTGAAGAATCAGGTAGACACTGTTGCGGTTTTACAAAAGATCTTTATATAACAAGTGGAAAAGTAGAATGGGAGGAATAAAAATGAAAAGGCAAGAGGGATACAAATGTGACTTTTGCAGTAAGATGTCTTCAAGTAAAAGTGCTATGATGAAACACGAAGCTGCGTGCAGACATAATCCTGAGAATATCTCAATGTGTAAGGACTGTAAGTGGCTTGAAAAATTTGAGGGACAATGTTATGATTCTGATGGTTATCCATCAAAATATACCGAATTTACATGCAAAGCTACAAATAAGAAGCTTTATCACAACAAGGTGTTAAGATTCTACAAAGAGTTGAGAAATGACATTATCAGCGAATGTGATGGAAAGATGCCAAACATAAATGAGGGTTGTCCTCATTTTCAAGAAAAAAGTTTTCCCAAAATTATAGGGGAATTTATTTTTTGAAATTATATAATAGGAGGAATAGAAATGAAACAATTCAATTTACAAGAGTATTTGGCAAACCAGAACCGCCAAGTAGTCACGAGAGAGGGACAAAAAGTGAGGATTGTCTGCACAGATAGGAAAGGTTTGAATGCCAAGCCAATAGTTGCCTTGATAACATTACCTAATGGTGACGAGGTTATAAAGACTTTATGGGATAATGGTATTGAGACTGCTGGTAGTGAAGATAAAAATGACCTTTTTTTCGCACCCGAAAAGCACGAAGGATGGATAATTATCAATAAGTGGCCAGATGGCGAAAGAGACACTAACGGAATAATCTACGATACTGAATTGGATATTCCTAATAAACCTCAAGTAGGTACACATCGTGTTGCTACGGTCAAAATTGAATGGATGGAATAGTTATGAAATGTAAAGAACTAATGATAGGTGATTTAATCAATAACCTATATGGAGTCCAGATGAGAATAGTCAAAGTATATGATAGTTATGCCTATGCGGCTCCAGTGAATAGTAGAAGAACTACATGGAGATTTGATGATGAGTGTGAGTATCCTGTACCTATCCCACTCACTTGCGAAATTCTTAAAAAGAATGGATGGTATTGGGGTTTAACTTCCGAAGAAGAAGATATGGTAAGTCTTTTTGAAGGTGCTTATGATAAGCATTGGGTATATGATGAGGGTGCAGGAGAAATATCTTTAATCTTCCCTGAAGATACAAATGGTGGATTGTTAAGAATAGATGACCAAAGATTTAATAAACATCTTAATTTTTTATGGAATGACACCTTATATGTTCACGAACTACAAAGAGCACTTCGCCTTTGTGGACTTGATGAACTCGCAGATAATTTCAAAGTTTAATTGATTATGACAATAAAGATAGAGGATGGCATATCTGACATTGTTGCAATTAGCCTTGTCAAAGAAGTAATAGAGCAAGGTAAAATAAGCAACTTTGGAAAAAGTTATTGCTATCTAACATTATTCGGTAATATCTGTGTACAAACACAACAATGCAGAAAAACGCCTTGTTTTAGAGTTTATAAAAATAGGGAGGAATAGTTATGGAGACCATAGAAGAAAGAGCAAGTGAATATGCTAATAATGAGTGGGCTTTTAAAATTCATTATATAGCAGAAGAATCCTACATAGCAGGAGCAAAGGAGCAGAAAGCCATTGATATTGACAAGGCTTGTGAATGGATGAAAGAAAACATTGATGGTGGTGTACATCCAAGTAGTACTTATGGATTTGTAGAAAAGTTTAGAAAAGCAATGGAGGAATAGATATGAGACGAATAAAGAATAAAAAACTCGAAGAGTTGTTAAACAAGCCAATAGATAATAATCGTTGGTTTGACCTCGGTTATGAGCACGCAACCGCAAATGCGATAGATTGGTTTGACAGCTTTCTCCGGAATGGGGATGGTAATCGTGAAGAGTGGGACAAAAATTGGAAGGAAGACTTTATAAAATTTATGATGGGGGAATAGAATATGTTATTAAAGATAGATGAAGCCACAATAATCAATTTAGACCAAATAGTTGAAATTGTAAAAGACGATAGCAATTTGACACTTTATATTTACCTTATTGATGATAATAGGGAGCGTGTCAAGTTTGAGGATGAGAATATGCTCGACGATGCATTTAACAAGATACTCTCCAGTTATATAGTTTGTGACATTTCGGAGTATGTAAAGAAAGAAGAATAGTTATGATGGAAGATATATTAACTTTTTAAAAGAAAAAAATGGAAAATCAAGAAAAGACTGTTCTTAACAGAGTATTGAAAGAACAGCACTTTAAAAATGCTGAGCTAGCCATTAAGGGTGGCGAGGAAACTGGGAGTCTAGAGAATCCTGAATTGGTCAAAAAGCTTGTTAAGGAGTACAAGGGCAAAACTATTCAAGCACCTATTGAGGTGATTATAACAAGTGTTATTTTCCTTGATACAAAGGAGTTGATTGGCATCATTGAAGTCTTAAAGAACCTTGTACAGACGAAAATAATGGAAGAGCTGAAGGATAGAGTAGACAAAGATGAATCAACAGGAGAAGATGCACTACTTGCACTTATGCTTGCCACTAGTGAAATGAGTAAAAGGGATAAACAATCATAGACAAAAGATGAATAATACAATCAAAATCTCCCTGACCATTGAATTGGAGGGGAGTACTCTTGTACGCAAGAGTGAGCCTGAGATTATTAAATACTCAGTAACCAAAAGAGACCTTGAACCTAACAAAAAGTGGAAAGGAAAAGATGGTCTGGAAGTAGTGAAAAAGGGTACATACAAGAATTACCCTCTTATTGCAAAGCCAGCAAGTCAGCACATCAACATGAGTATGGAGGCATATGAATATATGACCTCAGGTGAATGTCCCTCTTGGGCTAAACCTAAGATATGGGCAACCATGAGTAAAACTCAAAGACTTGAAGCACATTTGCAGAGAACCTGTGAGCATGTAGGGGGTAAATCTTTCACTTATAAGGTGCTAGAAGATTAATTTATCTCAGTGCAAAAAGAAAGGAGTATGCTAAATAAGTATATTCCTTTCTTTTTTACCTATTGACAATAAAAAATATTAAGCAAGAAGATATGAAACAAAGAGTATTCAATGTACTCATTTCTCTTGTAGTGTTAGGTTTGGGGGCTGTAGTATTCTTAGACCACTACAAGGGAGATAGTCCTCCTGATTATCAGGTATTGGATGTAGTAAAGTTAGAGCAGCCAGAGTTTCTATTAAAAAGTCCTGAAGAAGGATTAATTGAGGCATTAGATTATTATGATGTGGAACATCCTAATATAGTTTATGCACAGGCAATCCTTGAGACAGGGCATTTTAGGTCAAGGGTTTGTAGAGAGTATAATAATTTGTTCGGTCTGTATAATAGCAGAACTAAAGACTACTATAAATTTGACCACTGGTCAGAGAGTGTGGTTGCCTATCTTAACTTTATACAGTATAGATATAAATCTCCAAATGATTATTACAAGTTTTTATCAGATATAGGGTATGCGGAAGACCCCGAGTACATTAACAAGTTGAAAAGAATAGTAAATCAATATGACAAGAGAAGAGCTACAGATACAGTCTCTATCATTAATTGAGCGAAGTAATAGAGTTGCTTTACAATGGTGTACAGGATTAGGTAAGAGCAGAATGGCCATTAGTATGGCTAACTATCTGGCAGACAAAGAATTCAAGGAGTGTGGAAAACCCCTCAATGTGTTATTGGTAGTTGCAGAAACTGCACATAAATCCAATTGGAAAATGGAGTTTGATAAGTGGGGATTGAAGACAGACAATATAGTAATGGAGTGTTATGCTTCATTGAAGAAGTATAGAAACAGTTATTGGGATTTGGTTATCTTTGATGAAGCCCACCATCTCGGCTCTGATTTGAGGATGGATGTACTTACTGAACTTCATGCTCAAAACATAATTCTGCTATCTGCTACTCTTCCTGACCAAGTAATGCAGGCTGTAACTGAAGTTTTTGGAGAATTTGTTACTTCAAAGGTTACTCTCAAGGAGGCTATTGAATGGGGTATATTACCCCAGCCTAAAGTTTATCTTATTCCATTAACTCTTGATAGTACATATCCTAATTGTACAATCATAGAGGAGTGGGGTATGAAGGAAAAGAGAGTCACTTATAGGTGCAAATTCCATGAAAGGTGGGAATATATAAGGAATAAGAACAAGTATCCTAATGTGACACTGGAAATTACTTGTACACAACAACAGAAGTATGATTATCTATCTGACCAATTTGAATATTGGAGGAGTCAGTTCTTTAAAACCAGACAGGAGTTTATCAAGAACAAATGGCTTCAGATTGGTTCAAAGAGGAAGAGATTCCTTGGGGAGTCAAAGACAGACGCAGTAAGACTGTTACTACATAAGATTAGGGATAAGAGATTTATCTGTTTCTGCACAAGTATAGAACAGGCTGAGTTACTTGGTGGTAAGAATGCAATTCATTCAAAGAAAGATAATTCTTTCGACATCATAGATGACTTCAATACTAAAAAGATAGATAATCTATTTGCTGTTGGAATGTTGCAAGAAGGACAGAATCTCACTGATATTGAGGCTGGTGTGATTGTACAACTTGATGGTCAGGAGAGAGCATTTGTACAGAAGTTTGGCCGTAGTTTAAGAGCTACTGACCCTGTTCAATTCATATTCTATTATAAGAATACAAGGGATACAGAATATCTGGAAAATGTTCTTGAGGGAATCAATGAGGAGTACATAACTGAAGTTGATAACTTAATAGATTTAGAGCTATGACAACAATATGCTTAAATAAGAAGGCTGCTCAACAGAACGGCATAACCATAGATGAGGCTTTACTAATGTTGGTAATACACAATAAGGCTAACTTGGAGAGAGCAGAAAAAGCTCTAATTCAAAAAGGTCTCATAACAGCAGAAAGAAATGATTTGTTCCAGCAAGTAGGTTGGAGACTCACAAATAAAGGTACTGAAGTGCTTGATTCTGTCATTATGGATTCTGATAAAGAGCAGGAGTCACAGGATAGATTAATCCAATTGGCTACAAGACTCAAAGAGATATTTCCTAAAGGCAAGAAAGATGGTACTAACTATTATTGGACAGAGGGAGTAGCCTTGATTGTAAGGAGACTCAAACTGTTCTTTAGGAAGTATGGTAATAAATTTACTGATGAGCAAATAATCCAAGCAGCAGAAAAGTATGTGCAAGGATTCAATGGTAGTTATCGGTATATGAGATTACTGAAGTACTTTATCTTCAAGGAGGAGGTTGGTGCAAATGGTGAGGTAGAAGGCGGCTCAGAATTAATCAACTACATTGAGAATGCTGGTCAGGAAGAGAATTTAAGAGATGATTGGGCTACAACATTAAGGTAATATGAATGAAAATATAAATTTAAGAGAAAGAGTTATTGCTAATCTTAAAGAAAGAAGACAAAGAATTATTAATGGGCAGCTTAATTGTATTCCGTCTCCTTTTAAAAGATTTAGTGAGGATTTTATTGGTATTGAGCAAGGTTGTTATTATACTATAACTTCTTTTACTAAGGGTAAAGCTGTTTTAATCTAAGTATTTCGTTTAAGATGTTGTGTATTAATAGTAATATTTGTATATTTGCACAAAAATATATAGATATGAAAAGTATTACACAAAACTTAAAGATTTCAGGAATATATTGCATTATTAATTTAAAAAATGGAAATAGATACATAGGTAGTTCTAAAAATATTAGACAAAGATTATGGTCACATAGAGCTGAATTGAGGCATAATAAACATGAAAACCCTCATTTACAAGCAGCTTGGAATAAATATGGTGAACAGAACTTTGACTACTATGTAATAGAGGTTTGTGATAAAGATAAATTATTAGAAAGGGAACAAGAGTATATTAATACTATGAAACCTGAGTATAATATTAATCAAGAAACACAGAGACCTCCTTGTGCTGAATGCAGTAGAAAGAAGCAATCAGAGACAAGAAAAAGATTATATGCCGAGGGAAAGTTGAAATCTTCTTTTAAGCATATTACTACTTATGTATATGATTTAGATGGAAATTTTATAAAAGAATATCCTTCTATGAAGGATGCTGCTATTGGAGAGTTTGGTAAGAATACAGGAGCTGTGAGAAGTGCTTGCTATGGTATTCAAAACCCCTCTCATAGAGTACATAATAGAAGATTCTATCTAGAGAAATTAGATGTTCTACCTATAGTTGAAAAGAAACCTAATAGTTTGCCATCAGTTATAATTAAGGTAGATTCGGAAGATGAGCATTTAGAGTTTTTAGGATGGAGGAGAGCAGCAGAATACTTTAATGTTTCTATCTATAATATAATGCAGTATAAAAATAAAAACCTGAAATTTAAAAAGAAATATATGATTACTACAGGCACTGCCGTGTAATTAAGTAATTAATTATATTATAACACCTGAATATCCTCGAAACCTAAGTTGGGAAACCAATATGGCAACTTGAGGAGGCATAGGCTATACTAAAGTATAGATTCAGCCCCAGAGACTAGATGCAGGTGCATCCTATGAAATAAAAGTAGGATGAAGACATAGTCCAGACTACAAACAATAGCAATTGGTAGAGAAATCTATAGTAGTACGGGAAAATCTCAATTTACTTCCTATACCTTCATCTATAGACCTCTTATGTTCTGTTATTTTACTAAATCAGACATTGATATCAAAATATTGTATTTTCCTTTGGAGGAAACTCCTGACAGAATTATGCAAAGATTTATATCTTGGTTATTATTTGATTTTAGTAAAGGCAAGATAAGAATCAGCCCAAGAGATTTAAGAAGTACTACCTCTCCAGTATCAGAAGAAATCTTAGATATAATTAATAGTGAGGAGATTCAAGATATACTTAAATATTTTGAAGAACATATAATATTTCCAGAAGAAGCTGTAAATCCAACGGGAATATTTAAGTATTGTAAAAATTATGCAGAAGAGCATGGTACAGTATATACTAAAACAAGTCAATATAAAGATGAATTTGGTGTAGTACAGAGTAGGCAAGTATTTGATAGATATGAACCAGACAATCCTAATGAGTATAGATTAATTATTATAGACACTATTAATCTTATAGATACTGAAAGAGGAATGACTCTTAAACAATCTATGGATAAATTAAGTGAATATTGTGCTAAATATCTTAGAAATAGATATAATTATTCTCCTGTGATTATTCAACAACAGGCATTTGACCAAGAAGGTAATGAGGCTTTTAAAATAGGAAGAGTAAGACCTTCTGTTGCTGGATTAGGAGATAGTAAATATACTTCAAGAGATAGTAATGTGGTTCTTGGATTATTTTCACCTTTTAGATTTGCATTAAAAGAATATGAGGGATATGATATATCTAAGTTTAAAGATAATATCAGATTTCTTGAGATGATTGTAAACAGAGATGGTGAAATGGGGGGATTATGCCCATTATTCTTTGATGGTGCAGTGTGCCAATTTGAGGAACTTCCAAGACCAGAAGATAAAAATAAATTACAACAGGTTTATAACTATATTGAATCTCTCAAAGGAAGAAAGACCAATAAATCTTTCTTTAGTTTTGCAATTAAAAAGATAGCCGGAAAGTTGCATAGGTGGATTTAATACCATACCTTTGCAGATATGTTTAACAATAAATAAAACAAAAACAAATGAGTAGAATTTTGGTACTCGCAAAAAGCGGTTTTGGTAAGACTTTCAGCATGGGTCAGATACCTGAGTTAAACCATATTGGTTTAGACCCTAAGGAGACCTATGTTATCAGTGTTACTTCAAAGCCTTTGACTTTTCCCAAGAGTAGGGAATTGTATAAGGTAGCAGAGAAGGGCAAAGTGGCTACAGGAAACAGGTATATCTCCAATAACCCAGAGGAGATATCAACTCTTCTTGATCAGTTACTTCAGAGTCCATACAAGAATATTGTGGTGGATGACTTCAATTATCTCATGCAGGATTACTACATGGATAATGCTCTGAAAGGTGGATGGGATAAAATGTGTGTCCCTGCATAAAGTAATTTATGTGAAAATAATTGGGTAAAAACGGTGAAGGGTGTTGCATTTTCAAATATTTATTTATATATTTGCCAACCAAAATATAAATAAATATGAGAAATTTTGTACCTAATAAAAAAGAACATAACAGTAGTTATTTTAAAAACATTGATTCAGAAGTTAAAGCTTACATTTTAGGGTATCTTGTAGCAGATGGCTCTATTGAAGAGTCAACTAGAAAAGATAGACCAAGTAAATTAATTAGATTAAGATTTGGATGTATATCTGAAGATGACGAAATTATTAAACTAATTCAAAAAGAAATAGCTCCAAATAATAATTTAAGATATTATAAACCTAAAAAAGATACTTGTAAGCAGACTACTATTCTTCAAATATGTGATAAAGAGCTTATTAATGATTTAAAAGTTCTATATAATATACAACCAAGAAAAACATACTTATCTAATTTTGAATTCCCTAAGATTCCAAAAGAATTTGAAAGAGATTTTATTAGAGGATATATAGATGGTGATGGTTCTTTTGGTAGGCATCATTTTAGTATGATTTGTAATTCTGAAATATTTGCTATACAAATTAGAGATAGATTTCTAAAAGCTATTCCAGAATTAAAAAGTTACATATATAAAGAGAATAGAAAAACTACTGATTATTGGAGTTTACATTTTAGTATGAATTTAAAGGTTGCTCCTAAAATATATAATTATTTATATAAAGATGCTACAGTGTTTTTAAAGAGAAAGGAACAAATACTTAATACCGTGCTAAATACAGTAGATAAAAGGACTGTATCAGTGTAACGCATAGACATTGAAAACTATTTATAGAATATAATATGTCCACGAGTGCCCAACTCCTATTATATAGGAAGAAAATATATGCTGAACTATGTCAACTATGCAAGAAGATATAGAACATAAAGATAAAAAACTTTATGGATAACAAATTTGACACCTAAGAAGATTGGATACTTCATGGGTAAAATCTTCTCTGCTATTGAGAAGTATGGGGATAGTGATAAGAACATCATTATCTTAGCTCACGGAGAGGAAGTTCCTCAGCAGGATGGTAGAATCTATATGAAGATGAAGACCACTGGCAAGATGGTACGCTAATAAGTCTGCCATTATTTATCTAATTGCTGGAACACCCTAAAGGCAAATGAGCTACAACACAACTAGTAATAGTAAATGTGAATGCTTGAAAATCATTTGCATATACAGAGTTTGACATAACTCTATGGGCAATCAGCAGCCAAGCATCCTAATCCCAATAGGATGAAGGTTCACAGACTATCCCCCTTGTAGGGGAGTAGATTTATAGAGTGATTAACTATATATCGAAATGGTAAACGACACAAGAAAAGGTGTCGAAGATATAGTCGAATCTTAAAGGAAACTTTAAGGGTGTATAATAGGATTAATCAGCCTAAATAAGTTTATACACTAAAATGGGATGAATATGTCACGCCAGAAGGCAAATTTGATGTTACCCTCGTAGGTAGGTCAAGATTTGATGAAGGTCAAAAGAAGATTGTGAAAGAGTTCATTACCAATGAGGATGAATTTACTTCTTCCCCTAAATCTCCTTATGGAATGTTCCCTGAGCTATACATTCCTAATGACCTTGGGCTTGTAGTAGCCAAAGTCAATGAGTATTATAATGGATAGGAGTGAAACTTCAATTGCTTTAGAATACTTTCAAAAGAAGTTTAGCATTTGTACTCTAACAGATGTAAAAGGAAAAGTAATAACAATATTTTAATAAAAGAAGACATGAAAAAGTTTAGTAAATTTGAGATTGCAACTATTAAGAGGACTGCACAGAGTGTAAATCCTATGGTATCTAAGAAGACAAAACTGAAAGAGCAGATTGATGCTCTTCAGGCTGAGTATGACCAGCTTGATACTATGCAGGAGCAGTATGAGGCTTCTATCAAGACCATGACTGGTGGTTATGGTACTGAAGACCTTGTTGAAAAGGTCATCGAAACTACTGGTGCAGTAGATAAGAATGGCAAACCTATAAAGGTTACTAAGTATGTACTGAAATATCCTGAGACTGTGATTCCTGTTGCAGCAGAGGATATTGAAGGTGCTACTGCTGAGCAGGTGGATGACACCGAGACAGCTCCTGAGGTTGAGGTAAAAGCAGGTGAGGAAGCACCTATTGACCCTACCAATCCTTTCAATGAAATATCTAGTGAGACTTTCGCAGAGTAAAAAAGTAACAATCAAAACCAATTTTATATATGAATAAGACTAACAAATTGTTTATGGCATTTGCCACTGGTAAAGAATCTACAGAGAGTAATGGGGTAAAGAGATACATTGGAGTTGCTCCTGTATTTGTGCTGGCAGTAAACCCCTCTAAGGCAGAACTTGAGAAACTGTATGACACAGAACTTGAGAATGCCCCTGAGTATGTTGGTGAAACTGAGCTTGGTCAGGAAGGTTCTAAGTATAAAGTACCTCAGGTGAGACTTGATTTCATTGTGCAGACTGACCCTGAGAAGTCTAATGGTATTGACATGAAGACTAAGGTATCTTTCTTCCTTGCTAAGGAGGTAAGATATAACAGAGATGGTAGCAAGGTACAGGTAATCAATAAATATGGTGAGACTACTTGGCTTCCTGTTGAGGATGCTAAAGCAGGTAGAGTACCTGAGAATCTCAGTTGGTTTGAGCCTGCTGACTTTAGACCAGCATTTATTGGTGAAGAGGAACTCACTGGCTTTATTAAAGCTTATCTGAATATCCCTAACAAGTCTTACAGAAAGAAAAATGGTGAGGTAGTTGAACTGAAAGACAAGTCTGAAGCAGAGGCAAGACTTGATAAGATTCAGGACTACTTCAAGGGTGATTTCTCTGAGCTGAGAAATGTGATTGCACTTCAGCCTAAGAATAAGGTTAAATGTATGTTTGGTGTAAGAACTACTGATGATAATAAGCAGTATCAGGCTGTCTATACTCAGAAGTTCTTGAAGAACAACATCACTGATTATAGCAAGCTGGATGAGGAGTTGCAGGAGAGAAAGACTGCTGGTGCTTATCCTACTACGGAGTTCAGTGTATGTGATTTGAAGGAGTATGCAGTAGAGTCCACTGATTTCAGTGGTAGAGCAGATAATGATGATTTGCCACCATTTTTTGATGCTACACCAAGTGCAGGTGCTCCCTCTCCTTGGTTTGATAAATAATAAAATTTGTGAAGCATAAGATATGGCATTCAGTTCTGGTAAAAGTTCTGTGAGCCTTGAAGACATCCTAAGTAGAGTGACAGAGGCAGAAATTCTGTCATACTACTTAGGAATAACAGAGGTTCCTTGTATAATTCACTCTCCTCTGAGGGAGGACAGAAAACCATCATTTGGTTTATATTCTATTGATGGCAGGAGAATATTCTATACTGATTTATCCACAAGAGATAGAGGGGGTCTGTTTGACCTGCTTGGTAAGTTGTGGAATTGCAGTTATAAAGAGGTTCTTGAGAGAGTTAATGAGGATATACCCAAGTTTAAGGTGGGTTCTCATGTTAAATCATACACTCCCTGTAATGTAATGACTACAAACAATTACAGTAAGACTACTGACCTTCAATGTAAGGTCAGAGAATGGAGAAAATATGATATTGAGTATTGGGAATCCTATGGAGTAACCTTAAAATGGCTTAAATATGCAGAGGTTTACCCTATATCACATAAGATTATTATAAAAGATGGTCACAAGTATATATTTGGAGCTGACAGATATGCTTATGCTTATGTAGAACATAAAGAGGGTAAGGTTACTCTCAAGATTTACCAACCATTCAATAAGGATGGCTACAAGTGGAGTAACAAACATGATACATCAGTAATAAGTCTATGGACAAAAGTACCTGAATATGGAGAACGGATTTGTATCTGCTCATCTCTCAAGGATGCTCTTTGTCTATGGGCCAACACTGGTATTCCTGCTTTGGCTATTCAAGGTGAGGGATATAAAATGAGTGATACTGCTATTAGTGAACTCAAAAGAAGATACAAACAAGTATTTATCTTATTTGATAATGATGAGGCTGGTCTCATAGATGGAGAGAAGCTGTCATCATCAACTGGGTTCACTAATATAGTATTACCTAAATTTGAAGGGGGGAAGGATATTTCAGATTTATATCACTCTCTTCAAGACAAAGAAAAGTTCAAAGAAACCATGATAGGTTTATTCATTAACAAAAGTGTTTAACATAAAAAAAACAATGCAATGGAAGCAAGAAAAATTACAATCGTTTCTACGAGTAATCAGAAGAAGAGTATAATCATGTCAGCAGCTACTACTCTGGCTGAATTGAAAGCTGACTTGAGACAGAATGGTATTGACTATGATGGTATGACCTTCTATGAGGGTACTTCCAAAGTAGAATTGAAAGATGATGCTTCAGTTCTTCCTCATGATGTGCCTTACAAGGGTCAGCTTACTAATGAGTTGGTATTTATGCTGACCAATACTAACAAGAAAATCAGGAGTGGTGCAGACATGAGCAGAGCAGATGCTTATGCTGCAATCAAAGCAAAGGGATTACAGGGAGAGTGTGTAAAGAGATTTGGCAAGAATTTCACTATGTGTAAGACTGCTGACCTTGTTGCACTTATAAATGAGAAGTCTGTATCTAATACTGCTGGGTGTGTAGATACTAAAGCAAGAGCTGCACTCTCTAGACTGCTTACTATTCTCACAGACAACGGTACTCTTGAGGAGGATGAAACAGAGGAGATTGAGGACATTCTTGGTGATAAAGCTACTACTTCTGATGATTGCAAGCCTTCTTCTGCATCTTCTTACTCTGATGATGAGATTGACAGAATGTTTAACTTTGCAAAATAAGCAAAGTGGTGTTTAACTAATAGGTGGGTGGATAAAAATGTCCCCCCACCTATTTTTTTTTTAATTCTGTATGAATGAGTTAATAGAAAATAAAGTAGAGGAACTATATTCCCTACTTATGGATAAGCCTAATCAGGTGTTGGCCATATTCAATGACTTCTTTGGGGAGGATAAAGTGGATATGCAGGAGTTTATGAGTATTGATAAATTCAAGTCGTGGATTGACATAACCCCTATCTCTGAATATACCTCACGAGGATTGCTTGGCATGAGTATAGAGGATTATAACACTTATGGGAGGCAACCCTTAATTGAACTTAAAGGTGATATACTTGATGCAGTTCTTAACCAACTTTGTAGTGAATGGGTAGTAGATGATATAGGGCGGAAAAAATTTGATTCAGGGTTCATACTTGTGCATTTTCCACATGTGAGGATTACTAATGAATATAATAAATTTGTTGATATTAATCATTTGTATGCAAAGGTTGGGATACTTCATAATGGCTCAATGAATGGCTGTTTTACTCTTAACAGGTCTGAATATACTTACCTTCACATTAGTAATGGATATATGCACTCTCATGTAAGCAGTATTCCTATAAGGGATTTTACCCAATTTCAGACTCCATGCACAGGAACTGGTCCCATCAGGGGTACTATGTCTAATCTCAATAATGAGTTTGACCCTGATATATGGAGACTATTCTGTCTTGAATTAAGTAAGTATGTTGAAGTAGAATCTATTGCAGGGACTCCTTACCATAGGTTAGAGAGCCTTGGTACTTCAACTAGGGATTCTGAAAATGGTATATTCATGGTAGTTAATCGTCTTGACTATTATGGAGATGGTATGGAAGACCTGATTAAGGACTTTGCTTCTTACTTTATCAGACAAGGCAAACTGAAGTTTAACTATGCTAATGGGAGTTATTCTATTGGTATGTCTTTTACTGAGTATATGCTTGTAATCAGCAATGAATTCATTGATTGGTATAACAAGAGATTTAATAATAAGGAGGTGACATATTCTTTTGATTATCTCAAGAGGAGAGGGGTATTGAAGGAATGTATCATAGCAAATAATAAGATTTATTATGAAAATACCCGCCGCAGTGTAAATTCATATGCAGATTGCAATGGTAAAAGAATGTGTACTTTCAAAGGTGCAGATGTGCTTATCAATATTGTAGACCTCAATGAAGTAAAGGAGGATAATAAGTCCGTCATACTCAATACTAATATAGCATTGTACATATTATCAAGAATTCTCCGTGTAATTAATTATAGATATGGAAAAGCAGAACAAAGAGACCGAGAAGGTAATAGAATTAGTGAAAAAGTCAGATACTTTTAGGCTAATTATACCTGAGGAGGTTGAGAAGAAAATAAGATATATATGCCAGCAAATCTGGAAAGATGAATGGTCTGGCACTCTCTTCTATAAACCAGAAGGGAAATTTGAAGATGGCACTTTGGCTATCAGATGTGTAGATATTTATGTCATGGATATTGGAACTGCTGCTTATACAGAGTTTGATATGTCTCCTGATGTAATTAGCTATATGGCTGATAATCCTGATTTACTTGATTGTCAAATGGGACTAATCCATTAATTTGTGAGTGGATATAAAACTGGGTGAATTGCTGGAAACTGTGGGATAACACACAATCAGCAGCCAAGCATTAGGGTTAAAACCCTTTTGAAGGTTCAACGACTAACACTTGAAACTACTAATTGTAGAATATAATAGTGACACGAGTGCCCAGCCCTATAGTTTAATCTATGGGTGATGATATAGTCTGGACTTGTTTATATTTATCGTAAGAAGAGTGATTTATTCTTTGTAAGAATTTATCATGTTTTCTTTCATAATAAAATGGAAGATTATTATAGCATTGAAAAAATCTATAAGTATCTTTTTTATTTGCAAAACTCAAATGTGGAATAGAGTCATTTTGATGAATGTGAGAAGGGTCTATTTTAAGATGTTGGCATATACCTTTTAAGAGGTTTTCTGTGCCTCTTATTTGAATATATAGAGAATAATCTTTACATAAGATTCCTCTATCATTAGGATATACTCCATCTCTAATAGTTACTGCTCCATCCCCATCAAAGTAACCTATAATAAAAGCATCTCTATATTCATAAGGGATGTTTTTTATAATATTCCCCATAGATAAACTTTTATTAGATGTGATTCCTAACTTATTTAAAGCAATGGTTATGTTTCTATCTGATATAGTATATCTTATATGGTGGATATTTTTAGATGAATCAAAACTTGAAGGTCTTATTATTTCCTGAAGTTTATGTTCATTTCCTATTTCTGATTTTATAAATTCTAATACTGCCTTATCTTCATATTTAACAGTTATGGTAAGAGTAGTAGTAGTTTTAGTCTTTACTAATGCCCCATCTGCTGCTATAAAGCCAACAATATAAGCCTTAGCGTAAGTATCTATAGAATCAAAATAGTGAACATTTCCTTTATCTGGGTGTAACTTAATACCATGAGTTCTCAAAAAAGAGCTTATAGTAACTTTGTTAATCCCTAATAAAGTAGCAATTTCAGGAACTGTTTTTCCTTCAGATATAAAATTCATTACTGAGGTAACTACCTCATCTGTCATAATCTTTGTTCTCATAATTTATTTCATTTTATTATGTGCAAAGATATAAACTATATTTGAATTATGCAAGTAATTAACTATTTTTATTATAAGAACAAGAACTTAGAGATAAAGAACTCTAAGGATAACATTTAGTCACACAACAACATGGCTACATTTTTTAGTGGCACAGATACTGCTACTTTGAAGGAGGAAGGCATGGATAGAAATCACTTTGTATCTTTAATTGTCAATAATGAAGGTACATATACAGCAGCCATTACAAGAAAAGTAAAAGCTACAAAAACTATCACAGAAAATTTCTCCTATCCTACTTTTGAAGATGAAGCAGTAGAAGATACTAAGACTTATACAATAGAAAGTGAAGAAATTGAATGGTTCTATCTGAAGATTGAATTTGAGAGGAGCGAGGGTTCTTTTCAGGAGGGGCTCAAAGCAAGACTTGAGGAAATCAAGAAAGCCAAAGCAGAGAAAGCCAAACAACTTACACCTAAACAATCTGCATATATTGGTGGATATGGTAATTGGAAAGGTGGTGAATCTCAGCAAGGTACTTTATTCCCTGAACTTGATAAAAAAGTAACACAATCTTACACAAGTCAAGTAAGTTCTGTTAACAAAACTGTCAAGAAGAGTAAAGATGAGCTTCCTTTTAATGCGGACTATATTAACGATGAGATTTCTAATGAAGTACCTTATGGTTATGTAGAGTTTAATAAGGAAACCATTAAATCACTTGTTCTTCAATTGATTACAGGAAGTGTTATTCTTCCTAATGCAAGCAAGATTGATGTTAAGAAATGGGCACAAGGTATGGTTCCTCTCTATGAGAGAAGATTTGGTAAAGGTGAGGAAGGAATGAAATTATTCAAGGCATGGGCTGAAGAATATATTGATTTCTTGTGTTGGTTTACTGAGGATGATGCTCTTATAGAGATGGGATTAGATGATAGTGAGCTTGCTGCAATATGTGCTCATGACATTATTAAAGAGCTCGCCAAGTTGCCTGAGAATGTGTATATCAAAGAATACATTGACATTTTAGAAGGATATTTAATATGAATGAAATAGAAGAAAGAAATAGCATAGACCCTGAAGTTGCAGAATCTATCAGGTCTACAGCAGAGGAGGTTGCCCAGAATGCAATAGACAGGATTGAGTCCCATGTAGAGGCAAACGGCATATCTTATGTAAATGCTATGGAGCTTAATTCAATTCTTCTTCTCATAAGAGGGGGAGCTCATATAACAATAGAGCCATATGAGGGACTTCCTCATACATATACAGTACTTATTGGTGGTACAACTTATTACCTCAATGATCATTATTACGATATAGTTATGGAGGAAATCGGAAATCACGAGGGCACAGAAGGAGAGCCTATTGAATCTCTTCCTGACGATGAAGATTCTTCTCCTCTTTCAAGAGAAGAGGAAGAATTGTTAGCACAAGTAGTTGAGGAAGCTCATAAGGAGATTCCCATAAATTCTGGCTCACTGCTTGTAGATGAGTCCACTTCAAGATTCAGCTCTGCCATTTGGTATGAAGCAATTCAGAAGAAAACTATTATACTTGCAGGTGTTGGAGGAATTGGCTCGTATGTGGGTTTCCTACTAGCAAGAATGAGACCTACTGCACTCTTTATTTATGACCCAGATATAGTTGAAACTGTCAATATGTCAGGTCAGTTATATAGTAGAGAAGATGTAGGAAGTTATAAGGTAAGTGCCCTTTCAACAATGATTAGCAAGTACTGCGACTACAACAGTGTGTTTGCAATTCCTGAAAGATTTGATGAGTCAAATGATGCTTCTGATATCATGATTTGTGGCTTTGATAATATGGTTGCAAGAAAGATTTTCTTCAATAAGTGGTTAGACCATGTAAGAAGTAAGTCAGAAGCAGAAAGGGCTAATTGTCTGTATATAGATGGAAGATTGGCAGCAGAAGAGTTCCAAGTACTCTGTATCAAAGGAGATGATGAGTTCAATATCAATAGATATAAGAAAGAGTTCTTATTCTCTGATGTAGAGGCAGATGCAACAGTTTGTTCGTATAAGCAAACTACATTCATGGCTAACATGATTGCATCTGTGATGGTCAATTTATTTGTGAACTTTGTAGCAAATCAATGTGAGCCTCTTATTGATAGAGACCTGCCATTCTACACTACATACAGTGCAGAAACTATGTACTATAAAACTGAAGCATAATGGAGTATAGTTGGAGATATAAAGTCACTCTGATGGGAGTATTTAATGGAAATACTGACACAGTAATACGTAATGTGACCAATAATGAAACTACACTTGATAATCATAATGCCTTCAACAGACTATTTGTAATTGATGTGTCTTCAGATGAGATTGAGGTTCCTGTCTTTGCAGAGTCTGCTGTAGAATCTGTGATCAGAGACAAGTTAGAGTTTCCATATGTGAGTCATGTAAATAAGATAATCATTCCAATGTATGTAAATACATACACTCAGTTAAGAAGAACTGCTGACTGTATAGTGAGGGAATTCTTTTCAGGAGTAAACTTTGATAAGAGATTGCAAAAGGTTATAACAAACAAAGGAGAGGTATATTATGGAAGCAGAGGAATTATATTAGATAAAGACTTCAATATCTTGCTTCTATGTACTCTTGCTTGTAGGAGAACGGAATATATGGGTAGGCAAGTAATATCTTATTACAAACCTATAATTCATGTAAGCCCTCAGGTATTCTTGAGGAGTGAGGGTCTGATAGAGAAGTCTATTCTTAAAAAGATTATTCCTTTTTATGTATCACAAAACATTGATCCAATCCGGACTAATTCTGGTTTTGTTAATGACATTCCTGAAGGAACTAAACCTCAAATACTGATTGATGATGTAAGCAAGCTCATAGAGAGCCCTGTCAAACCAACTCCTCAAAAGTGCTCAGATGATATACTGAACCAAATACTTGCAGATAATGCAGATGATGTGCTAAATCAATTTTAGCTATGACACTTGAGGAGTATTTTGGTAGATGGATGGAGGTAATAGATAAGGGAGAACTTGAATCTATATTAAGCAAGCTTGAGTCAGAATATAAGAGGAAACCTATTTGCCCTGCACAAAATAGTGTGTTTAAGGCATTTGAGGTTTGCCCTTATGACAAGCTCAAGGTTGTGATGCTGGGCCAGGACCCTTTTCCCCAGAAAGGAGTAGCCACTGGAATACTATTTGGTAATAAGAAGGGGACAAGAGATGAAGACTTGTCTCCTTCTTTACAAATAGTAAAAGAAGCTGCAATAAATTTTGAAATTCCACATAATTGTATTATCTTTGACCCTACATTAGAGAGTTGGGCAAAGCAAGGGATTTTGATGATTAATTCAGCTCTCACAGTAGAAATGAACAAGATAGGTTCTCATGTAATGTTGTGGAGACCATTCATAGCAAGTCTATTGAGGAAACTATCTGAAAATAAGACTGATGTAATTTATGTCTTATTTGGTAAACAGGCTCAAACATTCAAGCCTTATATCAATAAGCAGTTCAATATTGTATTGGAGGAGAACCATCCTGCATATTTTGCAAGAATAGGTGAAGCAATGCCACATATAGTATTTGAACAAATCAGTAAACTGACAAAGGGAATGTATGGGATACCAATAACTTGGTATCAAGAATATTAATTTTCTAAAATAAAAAGAAGATGAAAAAATTTATTTTGAAAAATGGCAAAGAGGTCAAGATGGGTGACAAACTTATCAAGCAGGGTGTAACAAATACTTGCTTTGGTAAAGAGTTTATTATTCAGGAAATCATTGTGAATGAGAGGACTCTGCCTGAACTGCTTAAAGCAGGTGTGCTTACCCCAGTAGACTGTGCTCATGGTACTGGCTGCACTTGCAGACATTGTGCAAAGAGTGAAGTTCCTATGGACATGGACTTCTATATTGAGAAGGTTGCAGCCAGACTTGGCTGGAAACCTGAAAAGGTTTATAACTACCTCAATAGTGTGGGTTCAATCCTTCCTGCTGCTGCATTCTCTATGGTACTCAGAGAGATTGCCATTGAGTTGGATAAGAAATATGAAGACCACATTGAGAACAGTCCTGAGATTTATGTAATCTCTTTGCTGGATGGTAGAATTACAAAAGCTAACAAGGCACACATCAGGAACTACAGAAACTTTGCAGCCTTCAGAACTATTGAGGATGCAAAGATTGCTTGTAAAATTTTAAAGCCTGTTCTGAAAGGAATGTTCAAGAGTAAAGGTGAAGAGTAACAACAAGAAAATAAAGGGTGCTACATCCATTGAATACAATGGCATCAAATTTAAGAGTATCCTTGAATGTTCTTGTTATAAAAAGCTTGAAGCCGCTGGATTTGATTTCTCCTATGAGAGTGAGAGAATCACTCTCTGGGATGGAGTCAAACTCCAGAATACTCTGGTGTATGCTCCGAAAAAGGTGAGGGCTGGCAAGTATGGTAAATTTCTTGAGCTACAGACAAGAGCATTATTGAGTACTACTTATACACCTGATTTTGTAGTTACTAAAGGTAATTATAAAATCTATTTTGATGTCAAAGGTAAGGAGAATGATACTTACCCTATCAAAAAGAAAATGTTCCTCAAAACACTTGAGGAAAGGAATGATGGGATAAGATACATATTCTTTGAGCCTCATAATGTGAGACAGATGTTGCAAGCTATAGAAATTATCAAAGAACTATGAGTGAGCCAGTAAAGAGAATGAAGGCATTGATGTGTTCTTTGCCTGAAAGAGATATTCCTTTGGGGCATAAGTTCCTAAATGAGAGAAGCTTTGATTCACTGAAAGAGTTAGTAGACTCAGCTATATATAAGGTGAAGAAAAGTTTGAAGAGTGATAATCCAAAAGAAGAGTACCTAAAGGTAAATCTTGAGGATTTGAGTAGATTAAAGTCTGAAGTAGACATGTATATTGTTCAGTGGGAAATACCTGAAGATGACATGTATAATGAGGACTTTGATGATTGTGAAATTGAAGAAGAGTTTTATTGATGGAAAGAAAATCATTGTATGACCTTTCTTGGCAAGTAAGTGAAGAAGAGTATAGAGCAGACCCTGCATATTCATATTCTACTATAGCCAGATTTAATAGAGAGGGGTTTGATAACTTGGATAAGTTGTATGACAAGCTGGAGACTCCTTCCTTATTATTTGGTAGTATGGTAGATACACTTCTCACAGATGGTCAGGAAGAGTTTGATAAAAGATTTGAGGTTGCACAGTTTCCTGCTATCAGTGATAATCTAATTCAAGTGGCAAGAGAGTTATTTGATTCATGTCATGAGTCTTACAGGAGTATAGACCTTATTCCTGATGATACTATTGCCAGTGTTGGAGAAATGTGTGGTTATTATGCTAATCCTAAATATGCTACATACAGGGTTAAAAAGATTAAGGAGGAGTGTGCAGAATATTATAATCTGCTGTTCCTTACTATGGATAAGACCCTTGTTAGTACCGAGGATTATCAAGATGCACAGGATTGTGTTGATAAGCTAAAAAACCACAAGTTCACTAAGTGGTACTTTGAGCCTGACAATCCATTCAACCATGATGTTGAGAGATTTTATCAGCTTAAATTTAAGGGAGAATGGGAAGGCATTCCTCTAAGATGTATGGCTGATTTGATTATAGTAGACCACAAGAACAAGGTTATTATACCTTGTGACTTGAAGACTTCCAGTAAGAAAGAATGGAAGTTCTACAAGTCATTCATTGAGTGGAATTATTGGATTCAAGCCCAGTTGTATTGGTATATAATCAGGCAGAATCTTGATAAGGATGAGGTATATAAAGACTATAAGCTACTTGATTACAGGTTTATTGTGATTAGTAGGAACAGTAGAATGCCCTTGGTATGGATTTATCCTGATACACAAGCAATCACTGATTGCACTTATGGCTCAAAAGGTCAATATGTGTGCAGGAATTGGAGAACTATAGTGAAGGAGCTTCATTATTATTTGACTCATTCTCCAGAGTATCCTATTGGTGTGACTGAGATAAATGACATAAGAGGTTGGTTAAATCAGGAGTAAAGCAAGTATGATAGTAATTAAAAGAGGCGGAACAAAAGAGGATTTTGATATTGACAAGATTCAAAGGGCTGTACATTCAGCATTTAAGGCAGTAGGTAAACCCATGCCTGATTATCTTGTGAAGACGATTGATTCCTTGTTTTCTCAATTAGATGGAAATACTATTAGTGTTGAGGAAATTCAGGATAAAATTGAGAATATTCTCATGAATGACAAGTTCTTTGATGTAGCAAAAGCATATATCCTTTACAGGGAGAAACACAAGCAGGCAAGATTCATTAGAGAGAGGATTGATTATATGGATAAGTATAGTCGGTCACATGATAATGCAGCTACTTCATCAGAGACAGATGCTAATGCAAATGTAACTATGAAGAATGTAGCTAATCTTGAAGGAGAGGTGTATAAAACTACTAATAGAGTTATTCAGAGACAGAGAATGAAAGATAAACTTAATGAACTGTTTCCTGAAGTAGCTAAGAAGTATGAGGAGGATTTGAATCATCATATCATTTATACCCATGATGAGGCTACTACTCCTGTATTGAAGCAATACTGTATGGCAGTAAGTCTATATCCTCTTATGATGGAGGGGGTAGGCAATATTGATGGAGTTACCCCATCAGCACCTAATGACCTTCAATCATTTAGTGGTCAATTTACTAATCTTATATTTCTTCTTTCTTCTCAATGTAAGGGGGCAGTTGCAGTGGGGGAATATTTTATTGCACTTAACTATTATATTGTAAAGGAGTTTGGAGAAGATTGGTATAATAGGTTAGATGAGATAACTACTTCTCCTATTTGTAATAAGCAAAGAACTATTAGAGATGCTGTACATAAGGCATTCAAGCAATTTGTCTATGGTGTAAACCAGCCAGCTGGTAATAGGTCATATCAGAGTCCATTAAGAAATTTGGTACTTTCAAATAAATTTTGTATCTTTGCAGCATAAAATAATTTATAATTATGGCTGCACATAGAAAAGATTTAGATGATAGTACTATTATTGACTTGTATTTACAGGGTAAGTCCTCAACTGAAATAGCAAAACAGTTTGGGACTTCTCATAGAACAATTTTGTTAAGATTAAAAAAACATACTATAGAAAGAAGAACTCTATCAGAGTCACAATGGAATTTTAAATCCAAAGAGATTCCTAAAGACTTCGGCAATAAAGAAGTCATGGAAAGATTATATTTGAAAGAAGGTCTTTCAAAGAAAGAGCTTGGTATTAGGTATAATTGTGACCCCTGTGTTATTGATAGAGTTCTAAAGAACTTAGGTATTAAAATTAGGAATAATTCAGAAAGTAAGGTAGGTCTAATGACAGGAGATAATCATCCTAATTGGAAGGGTGGAATCTCTACACTATCTCAAAGAATTAGAGAATATTGTAGTGATAACTCTCTGAAAAAGGACATACTTTGCAGAGATGGCAATCAATGTGTTATATGTGGCAGTAAAGATAGCTTACATGTACATCATTTGATTCCATTTAAGTCTATTCTTGATAGAATTATTATACAAAATTATCCATTATCACCAGTAGATGATGCAGATAAATTGTACGAGATTGCTATTAAAGACAAAGAGCTGAATAATCCTAATAATTTAATAACAGTGTGTTCTATGTGTCATCACAAAATACATGGTCAGTTGTAGGTGGACTATAAACCCCTTGAATTGCTGGAACCCTAAGTCATTAAGATATGGCAATCAGCAGCCAAGACCAATTTATTGGTAAGGTTCAACGACTATTCCTTTATGGAAGTACACTCAAGTGAGTGGAAGCTGGGGGTGCTCATTTTTTGAGTAATGATATAGTCTGAACTTATAGGAAACTATAAGAAGTTCATAAGAGAACTGCATAGAATTAACGAATCTATGTGAACATAATGTTACAAATGTGTCTTACTATGACCATACCTACTTTGATTCATTGTTTGGAGAGTTTTATTATCCTGATGGTAGCAGACCTAAATGGGAAGCCATTGATACTTTGCAGAGAATGTTTATGAAGTTCTTTAATAATTTAAGAACTAAACAAATCTTAACATTCCCAGTGGAGACAATGGCTATGGTGTATGATCCAAAGACAAATGATATTATAGATAAGGATTATAAAGACTTTACTGCTGAGATGTATGCAGAAGGTCATAGTTTCTTTACCTATATATCAGATAGTGCTGATAGTCTTGCATCATGTTGTAGATTAAGGAATGAGCTTGCAGAGAACACCTTCAATCCTACATCAGGTCTTACTGGTGTAATGACTGGTAGCTGTAATGTTATTACTCTCAACATCAATAGGATTGTGCAGGATTGTGATAAGGCTTATGGATTGAAGAGAAATGGAGGATGGAAAGAAAACACTTCATTTCTTAAAGATTACTTAGTAGATATTCTTGAGAGAGTTTACAAGTATCATATAGCCTTTAAGACAATGTTGTATGACCTTGAGGATAAGGGTATGTTTGCAGCTTCAAATGGTGGATATATCAGAATATCAAAGCTATATAGTACCATAGGTATCAATGGACTGAATGAGGCTGCAAGATTCTTGGGTCTTGAGGTAAATAATAATCCTGAGTATATTAAGTTCCTACAACTCATACTTGGGACTATCAAAGAGGAAAATAAGAAGCACTCTATTCATGACAAGAAGAGACCTTTCTTATTTAATTCTGAGGTAGTTCCTGCTGAAGGATTAGGAGGAAAGAATTATCAATGGGATTTACAGGACAATTACTGGGTTCCTGATGATGAGAATCTATATAACTCATACTTCTATAATGCCCATGATGATACTTCAGTACTTGATAAGTTTATTCTTCATGGAAGGCAGACTTATCAATTCACTGATGGTGGTTCAGCAGCTCACATCAATCTTGAAGACCATCTGAGCAAGGAGCAATATCTCAAGTTGATAGACTTTGCAATAGCCAATGGTACTAACTACTTCACATTTAATATTCCTAATAGTAAATGTGATGATTGTGGGTACATTACTAAGCATCCTATTACTGAGTGTCCTAAGTGTCATAGTCATAACATTACTCAATATACAAGGGTAATTGGCTACCTCAGACCCATTAAGACATTTGGTAAAGACAGGCAGATTGAAGCAGCTAAAAGAACTTACAGTGAAAAGGTTGAGATATGAAGTATGTAGATACTAAGGTAGTATTTTCGGAGATACCTGATGAGATAACTCTTGCTGTCAATATATCAGGGTGTCCTGTAAAATGCTCTGGTTGTCACTCTAAATACTTATGGGAAGATGTTGGGGAGCCACTTAATAGTGACTCCCTTCATCATCTTATAGAGAATCATAAGGGTATTACTTGTGTAGCTTTTATGGGAGGAGATTCAAGTCCTTATGAAATTAAGGACTTGGCTATGTTTGTTAGAGCGGCATATCCAAAGTTGAAAATAGCTTGGTATAGTGGGAAAGATGTTATCCCGAATGTAATTATGCTGAATTTACAAGATTTTGATTTTATAAAATTGGGTCCATATAAAGAAGAGTTTGGTCCACTTAATAGTAAGACTACTAATCAAAGAATGTATAGAGTGCATAATAGTGAGTTAGAGGATATAACAAACAAATTTTGGAGAGAACAATAAATACAATAACAAAGGGTTTTAAGATATGAAACTAAAGATTAAAGTAAAAGTGCTAACAGAAGGCTGTATGCCTGAAATCAATGAAAAGGGAGATTGGATTGACCTCAAAGCTGCAAAGGATATGAAGTTTAATGCAGCACAGTCTGGAACTCTCAAGAAGAAAACTGTAGAAGGTGAGGAAGTAGGCTATAGGAATGTAGAAATGAATACCTCTTATATCCCTCTTGGGGTAGCTATGAAACTTCCTAATGGATTTGAGGCTATTGTAGCATCAAGAAGTAGTGGACCAAAGAAGCTCAATATCTTTATTCCAAGTGGAATTGGTATCATTGACCAAGTTTATTCTGGTAATGAAGATGAGTGGAACTATGTTGCATCTTCTATGAAATCCACTACTATTCACAAGGGAGATAGAATTTGCCAATTTAGGATACAGCTTAGTCAGAAGGCTACTATGTGGCAAAAGCTGAAATGGCTATTCAGTTCAGGGATTGAACTTGTAGAGGTAGATGACTTAGGTGATAACAACAGGGGAGGATTTGGTAGCACTGGTGTTAAATAACAACTGAAAAAAGCATAAAGCATGATTTTAATTTTAGGAATAGTTGGTGTGGTCATTTTGGTATTGGTAATAGTATTTATTATCAATACCATTGATGATATAAGAAAAAGAAACAATAGTAAGATCTCCTTTAAGGAGGCTATGGATTTAGTAGAGTTGCCTGTTGTAACATTTTATAATGGTGATACAAAATTGAACTTCCTACTTGATACAGGAAGCAATGTATCCTATATTAACAGCTCTATTATTCCTCTTCTTGTCCATGAAAAGACTGATAAGGAGATGAACACTATTGGAATTGAAGGCAATAAGGTTAGTAACCAGTTCTGTAAAATGTCTGTGACATATAAGAATCAAGTATTTGAAGAGGAGTTCAGCATTGCTGACTTGGATGAAGCATTTGGTGTAGTAAAGCAGGAGTCTGGAGTTCAGATACATGGTATCTTAGGAAGCAAGTTCTTTGAGAGATATAAATATGTCCTTGACTTTAAGGAACTTACAGCATACATTAAGTAATGGAAGATATTATCAAATTGCATTCAAGAGGTGGTGCTAATAATTACCTCAAGAAGATGAAAAGACTGAATGGTGAAGAGTCAAAAACTTATGTAATTAAGACAGACATGTCTACTATTAGGTTGGGATATGTAGAGGATAAAAGAAAGTTTATTGACCTATCAGGAGGTCCCATGATAGTTGAAGGCTCATTACTTGAAGAAGCCAATGCAGTGGTTAAATCAATTGACTCTGTTGCTGGATATGGTCATACAATAACATTTGAATGATATGATATATTTAGTTACTAATCAAGGAGAACTACTTGATAGTAAAAACTATAAAGTTATAGATGTTGAGGAGTCTTTAAGGCTCCTCAATACTATAACTATAGTGGGAATAGATACAGAAACTCAAGGTTTTAGTCCATTCTTAAAAAAACTCCTTTTACTTCAGCTAGGAAATAGAGATTTTCAAGTTGTAATAGATTGTACAACAGTAGATGTTACCTTGTATAAAGAGTATATTGAATCAGATAGGTTATTTATAGGATGGAATCTAAAATTTGATGTAAAATTCTTATTTTACTATGGAATAGTTCCCAAAAATTTATATGATGGATTTATTGCTGAAAAAATGAGGTGGCTTGGATTTCCTAGTGGTATGCACAGTTTAAGTCTTAAATCAGCAGGAGAAAACTATCTAGGTGTAGAGCTTGACAAGTCTGTGAGGGGTGAGATTATTTGGAGAAAAGAATTGACTGATAATATAATAATTTATGCAGCCAATGATGTAAAATATCTAGAAGATATTATGAATGAGCAGCTTAAAATTCTAATTCCTAGAGGTCAAAAGTTAGCTCTAGAAATAGAGAATAAAGCTATACTTCCCACTGCTTATTTTGAATTTTGCGGAGTTAAGCTTGATATAGAAAAGTGGAAAACTAAGATGGCTAAGGACCAAGAGGCTCTCAATAGAGCTAAAGATAAACTTGATAATTATGTTGTTGAGATGTATAATAAGGATAACACACTTAAAAAGTTTATTACAATTATAGAGCCAGACTTATTTGGTTTTGTTACTCCGGGTCCATCCTGTAACATAAATTGGAGCAGCCCTAAACAGGTTATCCCATTTCTAGAGACTCTTGGTTTTAATCTAGAAACAAGAGATAAAGTCACAGGTGATATGAAAAAGTCTATAGATGCTACAGTTATAGAGGGTCAAACAGATGTACATCCTATAGCTGAAATTTATCTTGAGTTCAAAGCAGCACAAAAAGTGACTAGTACCTATGGTCAAAATTTCTTAGATTTAATAAATCCAGTTACTGGTAGAATTCATACAAATTTTAATCAGATAGGTACAGATACTCATAGGTATAGTTCTGGAGGTGGGGAGGATAAAGAGGTAATACCTGGAAAGAATGTACCTTTGGTTAATCTTCAAAATCTACCAGCAGATGCTGAGACAAGAGCGTGCTTTGTTGCAGAGCGTGGTAATAAATGGATTAGTGCTGACTATAGTGGTGAAGAGTCTGTAATTCTTGCTAATATATCTAAAGATAAGGCTATGATAGACCTATTCTTACATGGATGTGGGGACTTACATTCTCTAGTAGCAAAGATGGTTTATCCTGATGAGCTTAAAGATATACCTGTTGAGCAAGTTAAGAAACTGAGACCTGATTTGAGAAAAAAAGCTAAAGCCCCCGAGTTTACATTTGCCTACGGAGGGGATGCTAATACTCTTGTTAGTAAAGACCATATTCCAGAGGAGGAAGCAAAGATTATTGAGGCTAATTATAAGAAGGGTTTTCCTGGTGTAGCAGCCTATCAATCTTATCAGAGAAAGATTGTAATGCAACTTGGGTATATAAATACTTGTCCAGAGGTGGGATTCAGAGCATACATATATGACTTTGAAGAACTTGATAGGATACAGAAGCAGTTTAATCAGGAATTTTGGACTAAGTATAGAAAACTTAAAATGGAGAATCCTTCCGACCCTACTGTTGAAGAGGTTAAACACTACTTTAAAAGGAAATCTGCATCAGAGAGACAGAGTATAAATTATCCGATACAGAGCAGAGGTAGTGCTATTTTCAAAATTGCAGCTGTAAATCTATTCAATTGGGTGGTTAATAATGGGCTTTTTGGTGTTGTAAAGTTTTGTATCCCAGCACATGATGAGTTCAATATTGAAGCACCTGAAGAGATCGCAGAACAAGTAGCAGACAAGTTACATGAATGCATGGTAAAGGCAGGAAAGTTTATTTGTAAAATAGTTCCTCTTGAAGCCGAAGTTTCTAGACTTAAAGATGGAACTTTACCAACATATTGGATTCATTAATTATGGAACAGAAGATTGACAATGTGAACCATCCCCCACATTATACATGGCTTAAAGACAAGTGTGGAATTGAGGTGATTGATATTACCAGACATATGGATTTTGATTTAGGAAATGTTGTTAAATATGTACTTCGACAGGGACTTAAATCAGAAGAAGGTATGTCGAATAAGGAGAAAGCTATAGAAGATTTAAAGAAGGCAAGATGGTATCTTGATGATAAAATTAAAATATTGGAGGGAGGATCATGACATTTATAATACATTTTAAAGATGGCCATAGACAATCCTACAGTAATAGATATGATGAAGATATAGAGTATGAGAGAGACGCAGCATGGGATGATGCCTATGCTAAATTTCCAGATGCAACTTATATTGAATCATTTTAAGGGAGATTAATATGGCAAAAACAAGTAAATTGATTTATGTAAGTCCTGATAGGAGAGGTTATCATGCCTCTCCTTCTCCTAAACAAGAGTCTTGGAGAAAGAGAGTTAATCTTCTTTGGAGAATCAAAGGGATAATAGTTCCTATAGATGCACCAATGACTAAGGAAGAGAAAGAGAAACTCTCACAAGCTCAGGCTCTTATAAGGGAAGTCATCGAGGACTTTAAAAAGAATAGTGTTGCCCTTGGATTCAATGCAGTAAATAGGTGCTACTATTGTAGCAAACCTGCTGTAACCATTGATGATAGAGGGCATTATGTATGTGAAAAGTGTAAGAATAAATATGCGAGGTTATTGAATATGCTATAATGAGACAATATACACAAAAAGAGTTTATTAAGATAGTAGAGTGGAATGGTTTTCACTATAGTAGATATAAGGGAAGCCATGCTGTCTATGTCAATGATGGGGGGAGGCATATTAGCATTCCCCATAACCTTGAAAGTGTAATTGCTCGAAGACTGATTAAGGAGAATAATTTGGATGTAAACCCAAAAAAGAAAGAATAAAATGAATAACTATGATTATGCATTAGGTGCAGATACTAAAGATGCACCTTGGAATCAAGAAGAACTCCCTGAAAGGGAGATTGAAGTAACTATATCTGTGACACTTAGTAAGACTGTCAAGATAAAAGTGTCTGATTATACCATTACTAACTCTGGTAAGGATGAGGATGGTGACTACTTTGAGGATGTGGACTATTCTGATTGTAACCTAAAGGGGGCAGTTGAAGAGCAAATATACTTACCTCAAGAAGCAGGACAATTGATAGAAGACTTTGCTATAGGAACAGCAAAAGCTAAGAACATAGCAGAGGATTTATCCAATTGGAATGTTGATGAAATGGAAGTTATTTTAGAATAATAAGAGAAAATTATGTACATAGTTAAGAAATATCATTACAGACCTGCTTACAGGAGAGGTGACTTGGAGGATGAGACTATAATGATTGATTCGTATCCATTCAAAACTCGAAAGGAAGCAAAGGATTTTGTAGAAAGGGAATTAAGAGGCAAAAGAAATGTCAATAGGGACTACCACAAAGGTAATAAAAAGAGCTATTGTGGATATTATACAGACAAGACTTGGGTTCATGAGAATACAGGAGAAACCTGTACTGAAAGTTTTTCATACATATTAGAAAAAGTGTAATTATTAATATGAGATTATTTAAAATAGGTGCTAATTGGTGTGGGCCTTGCAGGGCATTAGATAAACTTTTAGAAGATAATAATATTAAATATGAACATATTGATATTGATACCCCTGATGGAGAAGGTTTATCTATTAAATTTAATGTAACCTCTATTCCTACATTGGTAATTACCGATGATGAAGAAAATATACTCAGGAAAAGAATAGGTGTTCCGACTCTTGATGAATTAATGAAATTTATATATGAAACTGATTAAACAGAGCTTTGAAATATTAGACCAACAGTGTGGTCTTGAAGGGATTTATAAACAGATTGAGAGAGCTGGAAGAACCTGTTATAAGTCTGAAGATAAAATAACAGAGGACTCTGCTAAGGAATTTGTGGATAGAATGATTAAGTCTGGTCATGGTGCTATGTTGGAGCATGGTACAGTGTATCTGGCTATGCCTACTGAGACTATGATACCTATAGAAGCTAATGGCTGGGGTAAATATACTAAGAATCCTTATTCAAAAGGGTTCAAAGTGTGCGATGTTAATGGTCAGAAGAGAGTAGCCATTACTACTAATCTCAGAGTATTGGTAGAGAATGGCTGGCTTGATGACCTACAGTATATTTGTGAGCCTACAGAGTATCATGAGAAAAGGATTACTGTCAAATTCATAACTGACCAAGGAATACTCAGAGAATTTACAAGGCATAGAGTATTTAGTTTTGCTGTAGAAAGTACAAGATATTGTAATTATAGTAAAAATCGGTTTTCACATGAAATAACATTTATTCAACCTAATTGGATTAGTGATAAAGATGTAGAAAATTATCATATGGATTTCGGATATTTCACTGACCAAGATACTAATCATATTACTGCCGTAAATAGATTTATAAGTGCATTAAAAAATGCTGAATATTTCTATATGGAATTAATTAAATTAGGTTATAAACCTCAGCAAGCAAGAAATATACTACCTCTTGCAACAAAATGTGATATGGTTATGACTGGTTTTGTAAGTGATTGGAGGCACTTCTTTGAATTAAGAGACGCTGCATCTGCACACCCTCAGGCTCAAGAACTTGCACATTCTTTGCATGAGACATTTATACAGAGAGGTTTGATAAAATAGCAAAAGTAAAATCTCAGCTATTTTACTATCTCTTCTTGACAGTAATAAGAGATTTTCTAAGGAAGGTAGCAATACCTTCCTTATTCTTTTATACCACAATTAGTAATCAAATTAACAGGTGACAACTTTTATACTTAATATCTTGGTTTATTAAAGATAAATACTTATCTTTGTTGTTGTTTTATTTAACAAGAATATTATATGAATAATTGCTTAGTAACAACTAAAGAGATTAGGGATTTAGCTAAGAAGTTACAAGGTGAAACAGAAGAATCTGTAAAAGGTCTTGTAGCTTTGTGGCAAAAAGAGAATAATAAATCTATCGAAGAGTACCCCACTGCACAAGAACTTAATGATTTCAGATTTAAGCTTAGAAATGCAGATACAACAAAAATGCTTGATGAAGCATTATCCTCTTCATTTGATACTCCTAAGATTTCTTCCATTGAAGAGCAAGCTAAGGTTGATTTAGATTTTGACCCAAGAACAAGAAGGGATAGGGTTACTTTGATTGCAAGATTCTTCAGTAATGAGGTAGACAAGGCATTACAGGAAATAACTGATTCCATTAATAAGAGAATGGATACTGCTTCTGATGAAGAAAGATTGCAATTACAGAAGGAATTAAGTTCCCTTGACAGATTTACTGTCATAAAGAAGTACACTCCTGCTGGATTATTCAATAGAGTATTGGATATATTCCAATCTTATATTAATGATACAGAGGAAAATAGAGTGAAAGTTGAATTGGATAAAATCAATTCAGCTAAAGGTGCAGACAAGTATTCTGATGAGCAGAAATTAGCTGCTGCAAAGAAGAAGGCTGCGTATAAGGAGCAGGCTTATAGAAAGGTTGTTGATAATTTTAAACCTTTGGCAGAAGAAGCAAGTACATTGCTTGTAATGACAGAGGGAATTAAAATTGACCCTAACTACATTGCTCCTGAAGATGCCGATTTGAATGATGACACTCCTGAGGGAGATAGTGAACTTGACGAGCAAGCTGATGATTACAATAAGGAAGAAGCTTTCAAAGATGGTTGGATGACCAACTTTAGACAAGTAAGTTCCCATGAATCATTATCTCAAGCAGTAAGAAAAGTCATTAGACAAGTACCTAAATTGGATTATAGGGGAAAGTATGAGAAAGATGATTTAGGATTCACAAGATATTTGGATGCTGATTATGTTCATGCAACTTTCATTGATAAGTTGAGGGATATGATTACTTCTGAAGATATGATTCCTCTTATGCAGGAGCTTGAAAAGAACAAACCTTGGGTAAAACAAGTAACAAAGCTTTTACAAAGTGATGAGACACTGTTCTCTCAGTTCTACCAAGACTTCAGAAAGGACTTTATGCCTTACTGGATTCAGAAGAAAAAGATGACGCCTAATGGTACATTCAAGATGCAGACTGTTGCTGTTAATAAGCCTGAGGGTGTATATTATCTTCTTGATGCTTGGAGAGATAATTATGAGAATGGTATTCAACTTGATGATGATAGTGTATATGAGAAGAATGGAGACATAAATGTCGAGAATGCTGAGAAGGGTCTCAAGTGGGTTGAAACCTTGAATAACAAATTCTCTAACCTTGATACTGAGGCAAGACTGAAACTCCTTGAAGAGGATAGGATTTGGAATACTATCCTAAAGCTGTTGAATATGATTGGTATTGATGCCAATCCTTCAGTATTGAAGAATGCACTAACAGATATTAAAACTTCTGATACAATCAAGTTCACTGACCCTATCATGCTTTTATTACCTCAATTGAATATAATATTCAGTGGTATTAAGAAGGGTGATATAAAGTCTGAAACAAGAGAAGATGGAACAGAGAAGAGAGGGGACTTAATCAATACATTTGGCTCTGCTTACAATATGATTGCAAGTATGATGGCTAATGTAACTGAAGATGCTATTGAAAGTAGTGTTAGAGAGAATGATAAATCTTACTATTCTCATGTCACTCCTAACTATCTTGGGAAGTTGATTAAACAACTCAAGAATGTAAGAGGAGATAAGAAGAGATTTGAGGAGTTCATCAATACTGAGTTCAAACAGTATGAGTGGTTCTTCAAGGATGGAAGATGGAGAAGTGATTGGTTGGAGCAACTTGTCAATTCTGAGGAGATGAGAAGAGGTCTAAGTCATAAGGTAGTATTGAACTCTGATAAAGTGGACTATACTAACTGGGATGATTTGGATTACACATTAGCACTTCTTACTGAATATTGGGGAGACCCGGAGGACAGTAGAACAAGTGTGAAATGGGCTTGGTATCATGTTCCTATTCTTTCAGACTCTCCTTCTGCTGAGTTCATTAGATTCAGAAAGTATGTCAGTGGAGTTGAATATGATGAGGATGGAAATAAGCTTACTTATGATGATATTATTCTTGACAAACTGACTGATTTGGTTAATCAAGAATATGATAGAATAATGCTTGTCAGAGCAAGAGATGAGGAGCTTCAAAATGGCAATCCAAATATCTCTCCTATAGCAAACTATGATATTGTCAGGGAGAAAGACGGAAGTATTAAGAGTATAGGAGGAGCTGAGTTTAAGTTCTTGCCTGCACTTAATTCCATTAGATATGATAATGGAGAAACATTCCTTGACAGATTGAGTAGGTTGAGTAGAGAGGGAAGTGGTGATGAGTTGAAGAAGTTTATCAGAGATGCTCTTAGCGAAGTCATGGATAATGGTTTTGAAGAAGCATATAGAGATTGGGCAAGAATTGGTCTACTTGATGAAACTGCAAATGGAAGATATAAGTACTTACCCTTTGAAGGTCAGTCACAGCAAAACTCAAGAACTGCAAAATCTCTTATCAAGGCTAAGGAAGTTCTTGGTACTACTCTATGGACTACTGATATGGAATTGCTGTTGAAAGATTACAACAACAATAGTCCAGTAGATGACAGAGTAGCTACAAAGCTATTTCAACAAATAAAAGACTTAGTTACTCAAAAGGCCACAAGAGGTGATATTACAATGCAAGAAGCTAATAGTATCAATGGAAACCTTGTAGTAAAGAACAATGCAAAGGCTGCATTGAGAGAGTATTACTGGAATAGTGAATTAGCTACTTCTCAAATCATTGAACTGACTACTACTGATTTGGCATTCTATAAGAATGTGGAGGACTTTCAAAAGAGATATAAGGAGGTTCATGCCCCTGCTCTTAGAATGAATACCAAAGCAACTTATAAGGGTGAGAGAATTGGTAGAGATTGGGAAAGAACTATTTACTTGAAGGATGATAAGATTACCTCTTCTGTACTTAGTGACATTGAAACAGTTCTTGATGAAAGAGTCAAGAAAGGTGAAATGACTAAGATAGATAGAGATAATATTGTCAATAAGTTCAAGGAAGTTAATGTTGCAGATGCACAGGCTTATAGAAGTTTAAGTTCTTACAGAGCAATACTTGGTATGTCTGGTCAATGGACAGATGAAATGGAGCAAGCATATAATAATTTCAAGAATGGTACTTGGAATATAGCTGACTTTAATATTATCTGGCAGACTAAGAAGCCTTATGTATATACTCAGGTTAATAATATGAGTGGGGTACAAGGTCATACAGGTATAAAGACTCCTGTACAACATAAGAACTCTGAGTTCCTATTACTTGCTATGCACGAGTTAATTGCTGGACCTCTTGGTAAGTCAAGTAAGTTAAGAGCCATCAATGAGTTCATGGAAGAGTATAACATTGATGTAGTTCAATTTGAATCTACTACTAAAGTCGGTAAGCAGGGAATTATTGACCTTAACCAAGTCAATGATTTTAAGCAGGTGAAGGAAGTCTTGAAGAATGCTTGTATACAAAATGGTATAGAGAATCCTAATGTTGTCCATAAGATAAGCTATGAGGATTACGGTATTCAGACAGCAACTCCTGAACATGCTATTGATGCTGTACAGCTTGTAGGTACTCAGATTAGAAAATTGATTACTGCTGATATTTCTAATGACCCAGACTTAAGAATATTTGTAGATGGTAAAAAGATGACCAAGCAAGAATGGTTGGACTTGTATAATGCTATTAACACTGAAAACATCCTTCAGGCATTCATAGAGGTAGATGAGATATTCAAAGACCCTAAGAAGGTAGAGGAGATTTTACTTGAGGAGATGAGGGGTAATCAGAGATATGGAATTGATATGATGAGAGCATGTACTCTTGATGAGAATGGTCAATTCAATATTCCATTATTTGACCCTGTACAGTCTCAGAAAGTACAGACACTTCTTAATAGTGTTATAAAGGGGGGTTCTAAGAAAATATCTGGAATTACCAAACAGAAGATTAAAGGTGGAGCACTAATTCAGGTATCTGATTATGGCTTGACTGACCAGCTGAATATTGTATTCAAAGACAAGAATGGCAATCCCTTGAATTATGAGCTTTATAAGAAGAAGCATCCTAATGCTACAAGAGAAAGCTATGAAGAATTTGTCAAGAATGCTCAGAAGGAAGGTAAGTTGTCTATTATGTACCTTGAGTGCTATATGCCTGCATATAGCAGAAAGTTCTATGAACCTCTTATGGACCCAAATACTCACCAACTTGATGTAGCTAAACTTCCTGAGGATTTGAGAAAGTTGATTGGATATAGAGTTCCAACAGAGGATAAGTATTCAATGGCTCCTCTGTATATCAAGGGGTTCTTACCTCAACAGAATGGTTCTGCAATTATGCTTCCTGCTGAGATTACCACTCTATCAGGTTCAGACTTTGATGTGGATAAAATGTACATCATGTTACCTGAATTTGATATAAAGGAAGTAGTAGATAAGAAGAGTCTGCTAGAAGCTTTTAAAGGTACTTTAGATTATACACCTTCTAGAAATGAGCTTTTAATAGCTTATGATGAAGTTTATAATGGGAGTATAGCATTTTCAGAAGACTCTATAGAGATGAAGTTGTATGATTTCTATACTGAAAATAAAGACTTGTACACTAAAAAAGTTATAAAGAAAGTTAAATATGACTTTAATAAAGCTCCACAAGAGAATAGTCTTGAAGCAAGAAATAACTTGTTGATAGATATGATGTGGGGAGTTCTGACAAATGCAGATACAGCTTCTAAGATTCTTAACCCGGGTGGTTTTGATTATCAGAAGAAAGCTGCAAGAATTGTCAGTATCCTTAGTTCAAGTTATGAATCAGATTTGAGAAGGGATTTGAATATTCCTAATGGTCCAGTTATCACTAAGTTACTTTCAATGGATTTGGAGGAACTTGATAAACTTGCTGAAAGAACTAAGAGAAAACTTGACCCTATCTCTCCAAGAACTCAAGTACATCTTCATCAACAGAATATGACTGGTGCTAAGTTGATTAGTATATATGCAAACCATAATGCTAATCATGCTTTGATGCAGCATACAGAGCTTGGATTGGATGTTGAGAATGGCTCATTTGTATTGAATGGTAAGAGACTTACATCTCTACATGATATTATGAATAGAGACAAAGAGTTCATATCTAAGAACAATGCTGGATTCTTGGCTGCATCTGTGGATAATGTGAAAGACCCTGTGTTGGCTGGTATTAATCAAAACACATTTACTGCTGATGCCTCTATGCTCCTTTCAAGGCTTGGCTACAATCCTGTTGAAATAGGCTTGCTTATGGAACAACCTATTATCATGGATATTACTCAGACTTATTTCAGAGAGAGTAGAGAAGGCAAAGGTAAGGACACTGTGATTGATGAAGTTCTTGCAGAATATAAGAAGAAGGCTGCAATGATGGAAGAAGTTACTTATGATAACTATAAGAATAATGACTTCCTAATTGAAGACCTTGCTAATAACATCCTTATTGCAAAGGAAATGACAGGTATTACAAGTGCCCACCAGACTTCTGATTACAGTAAGGTTGAATTCTACAAGAAACAAGTTGCTGTAGGATTCCTATTCAAGAGAATAATGAAAACTGCTGATAGTCTTAGTCAGCTTGTACAAGCTACAAGAGCTGATACTCCAAAGGGTGCAGCAGGTCCCACTATTGCTGATACTAAGCTTAAAATCCAGAAGGTTCAAGACTTCTTGAAAGATATGGTGGAGGATGACAAGTTCCCACTTGTAGGAGCAGATGTAATCGATAATATGATTTCTTTTGATGGTAGTATAGATGAGATAAGAGAGCAATTACTTAATAGTAAACTTCCTTTCTTACAAGCATTCTACACACTTGGAGTAAAGCAATCAGAGAGAATGTTAAGCAAATATTTCCCTCAATTCACTAAGCCATTTGATAAGGTGGTTGATGTTCTTAGGAGTATGACAAAGACAGGTAGATTAAATGTGAAGACTATGAATAGTATTTACAATGATTTACTTGCTTATATAATGTCTAAGACGGATTTCTTTGGTGCAGAACCTGATTGGAGGTCAGTAGATGAAAATGGTAATCCTACAAAGATGATTACATCTGCTGATAAGAGAAGGGACTTCATCAATAATTTCCCAACTTACTTTAAGAAAGTAGTTGCGAAGAATGAGGATATAGCTGACCTTGAGTTTATTAAGAGGCTTAGAGTAATAAGAGCAAATGACACAAATCCTGTGGACACAGTGGTGTTTAAGAATGTTGGTCAGTTGAGTCCTACTCTAAGAGAAAGATATATGAGAGACTGGGCTTCTCTATTATATATGAGTAACCCAGAAGCTCAGAAGCTTGCTCTTAATTTATTCAGATACAGCTTCTATAGAAATGGTTTTGCATTTGGTCCTAATACATTTATTCACTTGGCTCCTGTGGCTGTAAGAAATGCAGTCCCAGAGTATATTGAAACACTGAGAAGTCTCCTTACATCTGAGGATGATTACAGTAACTTTGTTGAACAGTATATCTATAATCACCTTGATAATAGAAAGCTTGTTCCTGAAGTTCCTGATGATGCCTCAACATCATTCATAGGTGAAGACAATGAAATAAAAGATGAAGTCACATTTGTAATAGATGAAAATGCCAACTTTGGTGATAAAAAAGTTGTCAAGAAGAGAATAGATACACCTGATGGTCCTGTGTATGATTTCTTTGATTTCATTGCAAGAAGAATCAGAGGTAACTATGTTTATTACAAATTGACTACAGACAGAGTTGATGAGTCCAATGTGGCAGTCTATAGAAAAATTGAGCCACTTGGATTTAGGAACAGCTTCATTGAGTATGAATATGGTAAAGAAGCAAGTGAGATGACTTCTGTAATTGAGAAGAATAGTAAAGACTACAATTCTAATCCTAATATTGATTATGATGCATTTGCATCATTTGAAACTCCTCAAATGACAGAAGAAGACTTAGCTTATTCTGAGATGTATAGAGAGGCATTTAGTGAAGATGCTTTGAGACAGGCATATGGAGACGTCTATGGTGCTCCCCTTGAAGTATCACAAGGTTCTGAAAATGATATAACATCTATTCAGCCTAATGTGGATTACAAGGATGAGAATGGTGATAATATTTGTGGTGCAACAACCTTATAAAGTTTATAAGATATGGCAAGAAATTGTGCAATTATTCCTCAAGTAAGAAACAATAAAGGTCAGATAGTAGACAGCAAGCTCTTTAAGGGCTTGCTTGCCTACACTGGCAATAATAGGTCAGAAGCTACCAGACTTTATTTGATTACTAAGAATAGTGAGTTTATTAAGAACTGGAATTCAAAACTAACTCTTGACGAAAACAATGAGCCCACACTGAGGAGTCTTCTACAGAAGACCAATCTTAGTGATGTTATTCCTGAGTCAAAAGTACTTGAAAGGCTCAATAAAGAAATAGGGTATTATAAAAAGGGGACAAATAGTCCTGCTCTTTTGGTAAGTAATGATGAGAACTATCAGAAATTACTTCAGAAAGCAATCTCATTCAATCAAAATTCAGATTTTAGAGATGATTATGTAGCTAAAATTATTAAAGTTCAAGATTCTGAATCTACTCAAACTTTACTTGGAGTAAAGGTTGAGAAGAGAAATAAACTTAATTCAATTGATGCTGATAAAATGGCATATAATGCCAATCTTAATAGTAGATTGAGAGACATTTTGGCAGCCAATGGTATTGCAGTGGGTGCTCTTACAGACCTTGAGAAGAGGATGGGAATCAATGGTGTAACTGACTTTGATGTAGCAAGAACTGCTGCCAATGGAATGATTGAGATGATTAGATTGGCTAATGGTATTGAAGGAGAAAAAGCTCTTCCTGAAGAGTTTGCTCACTTTGCTATTGAAGCAATGGGAGAGTCCCCCCTTATCAATAGACTGATTAATAATCTCAGTTCAAGTGGTCTTATAGGTGAAATACTCGGTGATGAGTATGAGACCTATAATACTCTCTACAAAGGTGATACTGCAAAGTTAGCTAAAGAGGCAGCAGGTAAATTGCTTGCAAAACACTTATTAAGGTCAGAACCTATAGAGCAGAAGCCCTATAAGAACCTATTAGAGAGAGTAATCTCAGCTATTAAATCCTTCTTCAAGACAATAAATGCCAACCAGATACAAAAGGCTATGTATGAGGCAGACAAAGACTTTGGTAGGCTGGCAAGAGATATTCTCAATGGTAGAATGGATGAGAAGATAAATGTGGGGAATATTAATTCCTCTGGTTTATTCTATCAGACTAATGAGAGAGTTCAAAGGGATAGAAAGCTATTGCAAGACATCATGAATAATGAGTTGAAGAGGCTCAAGATTTATGAGAAGAGAAACCCTAATAGCCAATTTAGTGTTAATCAAAGACTTCTTATTGACAGACTTGAACTTGAATTAGCTAATAATAATGAGATTGAAGGAATTTATGCTTTCCTTGATAATGCCCTTGAAGAATTGCAGAAGGTAAGCAGCAGACTTGAAGTGCTAAGAAACACTCCAGCAACTAATGCAAATGAAAGAGCTTCTGTATTGAGGGATGTGAGAAATTACATGTACTCATATAAGAATATCATTGAGGACATAAGAAAAGCATTGGTAGATGAGGAAAGATACACTGACAATAGATATGGCCAGAGAATCAGAGTAGCATTAGATAATGCTTCTATTTTGATTGGAGACCTATTTGTTAAGTACAATGATGTATCTATGCCTCTATTTGTAGACTTCATTAAGCCATTTGTAGGAGAAAATATCATGATACCTTTTGGTAAGTTCAAGGGTAAAATGATTAAGGCTGAGGATTTGGTGAAGATGGCTGATGAGGACATTTCAATCTTTGACAGGTGGCTTGACAGTATGGCAGATTCTTCTGACTATATGCTGAAAGTAATGGACCAAGCTGTCAAGAAGAGTAAGGAACAAGCAAGATTGAGGACTATTGATGTAATGAAACAATTACAGGCTGCCACTATTAAACTTGAAAAGGCTGGTATCAAAGATACTGACTGGATGTTTGAGAGAGACAGTAAGGGTAATTTAAGTGGTAATTATATTTCTGAAATCAATCAAGCCTTATTCAAGGAGAAAGTAAGGGAAATGTTCAAATCTCTTAATGAAAAGTATGGAAAGAATCCTGTTGGTGAAGATGCTGAGAAGTATAAGAAAGAAAGGCAGGCTTGGTTTGATGCCAATATGGAAATAGTCAATGGTAAGAAAGTGCCTAAGGTGTCAATCTATGGCAATAAGCAATACCAAAGACTGAATGCAGCTCAGAAAGAGTATTATGATACAGTAATGAATATTAAGTCCCAGTTAGATTCTTATTTACCTGAGAAATATACTACACTTACTAATGCTGTCAAGATAAGAAAGGACTTGCTTGAGAGAGTCAAGTCATCTGATAGTGTGAAGTCAGGTACAAAGCAGGTATGGGAAAGTATCAAGGATGAGTTCATCAGAAGAACTAATGATACAGACTTTGGAGATAGGGCAACAGTGAAGGACTTTGAAGGAAATGAGGTACAGACTCTGCCTATATACTTTACTAAACTGAAAGAGGGAGAAAGTGCAAATGATATATCTACTGACATTGTAAGTACCCTTACAGCCTATGCTGCGATGGCTAATGACTTTGATGAGATGAACAAAGTTATTGATGTACTTGAATTAGGTAGAGACTTGTTAAGAGAAAGACAAGTAATTCAAACTCAGGGGGGTAAGCCACTTGTAGAGAAGTTCAAGGCAGTAGGTAGAAAGGTTGAGGGTAAACTGACTAAAGAAGGAGAGGCTACAAAATTTGTCCAAAGACTGAATGATTTCTTTGAAATGCAGGTATATGGTAGATATATGGCAGATGAGGGTACATTTGGTAAGACAAATATTGATAAAGGTAAAGTAGCTAACTTTGTAAATAGAGTTACTTCTATGAACAATTTAGCACTTAATGTTCTTTCAGGCATTTCCAATGTAGCTACTGGTACAGTGATGATGAGAATTGAGTCATTTGCTGGTGAGTTCTTCAATGAAAAGAATACAATCACTGCTGATAGGATATATGGTCAATCTCTTCCTGAATATCTTGCTGAGATAGGTAGTAGAGTAAAAACAAGCAAGCTTGCTCTATGGGATGAATTGTTCAATGTAATGCAAGAGTATGAGCAAAATGTTAGAGAGGTGAACTTTGATAGAAAGACTTGGTTCAGTAGGATGTTTAATACTTCTACATTATTCTTTATGAACAATGCAGGTGAGCATTGGATGCAGAACAGAACCTCTTTAGCCTTGGCTGATGCCTATAAGATGAAAGCACCTGATGGTAAGATTGTCAGTTTATGGGATGCCATGGAAGTAGTACCCATTAATAAGGATAATAAGAAAGCAGGTGCCAAGCTCCAACTAAAGCAAGGTTATACAAAAGCTGATGGCTCTGCATTTACACAGGATGATATTATTCAGTTCAGTAGAAGAAGTGCTGCAATTAATCAAAGAATGCATGGTATTTATAATAAGGCTGATAGGTCAGCAATACAAAGATTGGCTATTGGTAGAATGGGTATGATGTTCAGAAAATGGATTAAGCCATCTCTGAATAGAAGATTCAAGTCAGCTACTTATAACTATGATTTAGATGCTTGGACTGAAGGTTATTATAGGACAAGTGGCAGATTTCTATTACAGCTTGCAAGAGACTTGAGAGAGACTCAATTTAACCTTGCTGCAAGATGGAATGAGCTTACCCCTACTGAGAAGGCTAATATAAGAAGGGCATTGACTGAGACAGGTCACTTCTTGGCAGTAATGGCTATTATTGGTCTCATTGAATGGTCTGATGATAAGGATAGACCTTGGTTGGTAAGAATGACTGAATATCAAGCAAGAAGATTGTACACTGAATTAGGTACTATGATACCAGGCAAATCTATGATTACAGAAGGTTTGAGGATTATTAAATCACCTGCTGCTGGTATAAATACAATTGAGGATATGCTTAACTTAACCAAACTCCTTAATCCTTGGAACTATATGGATGAAATACAATCTGGTAGATATGAAGGACATAGTACTGCATATAAATCATTCTTTGAATCCCCAATCATTCCAATGAATAAGACTATTTATAGAGGATTGCATCCTGAGACTGGTATTCCATTCTTTAAACAATAATAAATATAATATAAAAAAAAGAAAGGGAAGTAGATTAAGTTCTACTTCCCTTTTCTTTTTCCTTTATAAAAAATTTCATCCTACTGATTAAAGAGCTATACATTTAACTGCTTGGTCTCTTTCCTGTTGTGAGATTGAATCAAACTGTTCTTTTGTCCACCCCTTATCAAATAGCATCATTTGAACTTCCGGGTCTAAAGAATCAAAATAAAAACTCTCTACAGGTGTTGTATAATCTTCATATTCATCACTATAAGGATTATTATCTTGTTTATACTGTTCTATCATATCTCTTGTCAGTAATTGAATCTTATAACCCGCAGCATTATTAGCACCTTCTCTTGTAATTTTATAGAAGAAATCCTTTCTAATACCAGATTCATTAAAAGCCTTCATAGCTTCTCTTTCTGTATCAAACCTTCTATAATTTACTTCCTTTATAATATCTCTAGCTTCTCTATAATATTCTTCTATATCATTATTAAATCTATCATACGCAGATTTCTCCTGTGCTCTTAACTGAGCTATAGAAGGAATCTTTCTGTATCTTGTATTAGGTCTATCTGTGTCAAAATAGTCTATATTATCCCTTCCTGCATATTTACCCTCATTTATAGCTCTGAAGTAATAAATAGAAGAAGGTCTAAAGTCTTTCCAATACTTAGTTTTAATAAACAAAGACTTAAAGAAATCAATAATCTTTCTACCTAAACTTCTTGTATCTTTACCACCTTGCATTACAAACTCTCTAAAGTCTTCTGCTAATTCTTCCTCAAGACTTAAATTATCCATATTAGGGTGCTTTTCTCTATACTCATTTAATAGAGAAATTCTCTCATTCTGGTCAAGAAGAAGATTGAATACAGCATGGAAAGCCTCATGATAAGCAGTACCCTCAGCAGCTACATCAGATAAAGTAATTATACCATTATTAAATTGTCCCCAAGCATAAGCTCCTGAATTAGCAACTCTAATAAGCCCTTCTACTACTCTAACTCTATCATTATCTGATAATTGAGGGAGCACTTTCTTTATCCAAGCAAGCTCTTTCTCCTGATTCCAAGTACCTCTTGTTTCATCATCCACTCTTCTTAAATTACTCAAATCCAAATCATCCTCAAATTCACTATCATTACTATTTACTGCCTGCTCTGCTTGTGCAGCTTTGGCTGCTCCAGACTCAGTAGAGGAAGAAAATATAGTAGCTGGAGTTTCAACTTTAGGCGCTTCTACTTTAGGAGTAGATGCAGGATCAAATATGATAGTCTTCTCATTTGACATATCTACTACTCTCTGAGGATTACCATTAAGCATCTTCTTGATAGTATCCTTAGCTTGCTGCTCAGTCATGGTAATTGGGTCATTCTTGATAAGAGTAATTGAATTACCATTAGGGAATACTGCCATGTATGAATTACTTGCAACATGAGCTTCTTCACCTTGTCTACCAAATCCCTTAGTTATAGTAGGTATCTTAGCCATATACACATCAACTCCATTTACTTTACCAATAGGAGTTAGATAGCTCTTGTGCAATTTACCATCTCTTACAAAATAACCTACCTTACTATCTTCAAGACTATATTCAGGAAGCACATTATTAACAGGGTCTTGTGTTTCAAGAGCACTGTTAAAGACTGGTACTATTGAATTAGTAGGAGCAGGCTCACTTGCCTTTACAGCACCCACTAATGGTACATTAACAGCAGGATTATAGGTTATCATTATACCCTTCTCCTTTGTTACTCCATCAACAACATCCTTATTATAGTTAAGTACAAATGGAAGAATAGCAAGTGTAGTAATAGGAGTATGATATTGAGACTCAAACAGATTCTTATATGCAGACAATTGTAAAGTGTAGTAATCCTTAGCACTCATCCTCTGAGTAGCCGAAGGATTGATGAAGTAATTTACTCTATTACCATATTTGTCTGTGAAATCATAGAAGCTATATCTGCTTGTTTTTACATCATATATCCTGAAGTTTCCATTAGCATCTACTGAAAGAATATCAACCTCACCTGCAACTCTTGTTCCATCAGCATACTTCTGGAACAATACAACATTGTTAGTCAAGAATCTTTCACCTCTTGCTTCAATATTAGACCTAATTTCTGTAAGTGAGGCAATCAAATCTGTGAAAGCTTTCTCACTCATATTGTCAGGCTTTACAGGGGTATCATTTGATGTAAAGAAGTTTCTAATCACACTATCCACAGCAGTGCCAGCATTTAAGGCTCTCTGTGAATTAGTACCAGACATACTATCTCTTATGATATTTACAATGGTATCTCTGCTTTTTGCATCAATCTTGCCACTGAAAGCATCCAAGTTTACTTTCCAATAATTATTAAGATACTTCAAGTAGTTATTGTACTGAGTAACATTATCTGCCAATTGAGACAATCTTACTCTTATATCTTTAAGAGCCTCAGTCTGTTTCTTTGACTCAACCCAATTACTTCCTAATCTGCTATGTACTCTTTCATACTCATGATACTGACCATCTTCCTCAAGTATATAATAGAACTCACTATCAGTTCTTGTCTTATCTACTTTCTTCTGATTCTCAGCTATTTGAGCTATGACTTTCTTACTATCTGCTACAGTCCTTTCCCTGCCAGCAATCTTATCCTTAACCTCTTGAGCTTCTTTACCTGTCAAATATTTCTTAGTTCCCCTATCTAATACCTGACCACTTGGTAACAGAATCTTATTATTCCATATCAAAGAACCATTAGTAGCATCACCAAAATTAGCACTTGCCCAAGCCAAATCACTGATTAGTTGAGCATTCTTAGGATATACCCTTTGATTGTTACTACCATATATGGCACCAGTAGTTAGGTCTACTCCATAAGTAGCACCATCAACAACTACCTTGGTACCTGTGATAACACCTTCAGTTCCACCTACAGGAGTTTCTACCTTTCTTGTAGTATCTGGGGTTACAGATGCAGGATTTACAGCTTGATGTAAATTACCTTCCGCATCAAAGTAGTCAGTAGTAAACCAGTTACTTATTACCCTTGCATCAGAGATGTTTGAGGTAAGTACATTAGAATTAACTAACATATTATTATATCCTCCCCTATTCAACATACCGAGGTTTACCTGAATAGGTAAGTTCATACCTAATAGTATATTAGTTATATTCTTTCTTATCGTATCTACATCTTTAGTTTCTAATAGTGGGTCTCCTTCTTCTACACCAAGACTGCCTATATAATTAGGGTCAGAAGCTACCCCACTTGAAATAAATACAGTATATACTTCCTCTTTTCTAATTCTCTTCCCGCCTCTTTCTTCATATATCTCATTACCCTGAGCATCTCTTTGTACCTTAGTGAACCTAATACCATTACCTGCATCAGATGAGAACCAGTCAATGTGCAAATCACCAGTATAGAGATTGGTTGCAAGAGACTTAACTGCATTATTCAAATCATCCCCACTCAATGAATTGGCAAGTGCATCAATAGACTCTTGTATGTTCTTATATACCTGTGTACCCTGTACTTCAACATCCTCAGGATTGAATTCAGTCTTATTGAAGTGTTTTACTCTTACAGCAGCAGGAGAATATTTACCAGCAGCATTAGGTATAAGAAGATACATTCTACCTTCCTTTTGAGACATATCTACTGGCTTGATGATGAAACTATCATCAATCTTACCATTAGTATTAAGTACACCATTCTTTATAATACCAAAGATAGGTGCTCTACCCTCACCTGATACATTAGGTATATTAGCTAAGCTTCTCTCCTCTGTGCCATAAGGTATTCTACCCACCATTACTTGTGATACTCTTGTAGTAGGAGTAGCAATAAATTTCTTACTCTTATCACCCCTCTGAGCAAACTCAGCTTTTATCTTCTCTTCAAGACCAGCTAAACCCTCATATCTATCTACTGAATATTGTGATTCATCAAGGCTACCTACAATTTGATTGTTTCTTTTATCTACAATGAAAATTGTGTGGTCATTGAACTCCGGGTCAATCATAAATCCAAGCTCATCACCTGTCTTTAGATTACCTTCATTCACATAAGTAAATGCACCATTATCTCTTAGGTAGTTATATAACTCATCAAAGTTTACACCCCCCTCTCTTTCAGCAGCTACTACATTGAATGGTCTAAAATCTCCTTCTTTGCTTGCCTGAATATGTAGCTCAGGTATAGAAGGTCTATAGTAAGGTCTTCTGCCCTCTTGTCTATTGTCAAGTGATTGAGGAGTTTCCATCCTACTATTAGTTTCTCTATTCTCATCCTTTACTTGAGTTGCAGTTATATTACCTACAGGAGGTTCATAAGTAACCACAGGAAGACCATCAGTATTAACTGGAGGAATAGTAGAAGTACCACTATCACCTGTAGTATCCTTTTCAGGAGCAGATGGATTAGGGTTGCCCTTTGCTCTTAATTCTCTGTATTCTTTTGAGAACCTATCCTTGAATCTATTCTCATTGTTGATTTTATTCATTGCTCTAAGAAGTGCATACTGAGCTTCTTGGAACTTCTTAGTATTCTCTTCTGGAGTTAGATTATCATCATACAGAGCATCTGCATTATCAACATATATGGAGTTAGGATTTGCTATCTCATTCAAATTAGAAGAGTTCTCAAATTGGTCTTGAAGAAGTTTAAGAGCATCTGCCTTAACAGTAGGACTTTCATCAAGAGAGTTAATTGCTCTTTGAACATCTGTGTTATAGGCATTTACTTCCCTATAATTCTTAGCCATCTCATTACCTTCATCTTCAAGAGCTTTAAGTGTCTCTTCTCTTGTAGAGGCATTCTCTTCTTTATTAAGAGCTTCCCTAAACTCAGATAAATTAGTAGCTGAGAGTAATCTACTCTTCAGGTTATCAGACTTTTTCTTAGCTTCTTCTTTAGCAATGCTCTCAGTAGATGAAACTATATCTTTTTGAAGTTTAGCAGGATTTTCAAGATATTCTTTTAATTTAGTGTTGTATTTGCCAGTAGCATTGACTAACTTAACTATATCATCAATCTTGCTGTTGATAGTTTGTATATCATCTGCATCCACCCCACTAAGAGGACTCTCTATTACTGATTTAATTCTCTTTACTAATTTAGGGTTACTTGATAAAAGATGAGCAAAAGTTCTATCATCAAGACCTTTCACAGTCTCAAGGATAGACATGTTTTTTCTTATCTGTCTCTCATTCTCATCAGCAGAGTTATATAAATCAGTTAATCCTGCATGGGACTTACCCTCCTCAGTCTTTATTGAATTGTACATATCAGCAAGCTGAGACATACTTCCAAGTACTGTACCAATAGTAGGCTTTACCTCACTTGAAAGTTGATTAGCTCTCTCTTGCCAATTGCCAATTTGAGATTTTAACCAAGTTAATTCCTCTAGTTGTTCATCACTAAATTGCTGACCAGTTCTAATATCAATATCATCCTTAATCTTAGTATAGTTAGTGATGGTATTAAGCATCTCATCTTTAGTCTGAGTAAGCTTATTTATCATTTCCTGCTTTCCCTCGGGAGTACCATACATAGGATTACCATTCTTGTCTATGAATGGGCCAACCTTAGCTTCCTTACCATTTTCATCAGTTATAGTAGAAGTGGTATTTTCTACTATTGATGCAAGATTCTCATCTGAAATATCATAAGCAGAATTAATGAGAGTAGTTAAATCTTCAAGCTTACCTGCATTATCAAACATTGCAATATCAGAAACCAACTGAGCATGCTCTGCATTCTTGAACTCAAACTCATCATTAGCTTCTACAGCTTGGTTCATATCATTCTGATACTTATTATGTCTGATAAGACCTTGATAGTAATTCCTGAACTCAGGAGATTGAACCCTCTCATTCATATAATTAGCTATCTCAGATTCTCTCTTCATCTTGTCTCTATACTCTCTGAATTTACCAAAGGCTCCTTCTTCAAGAGTAATAGGAGACTGTAGTTTACCTTCACTGCTTCTTATTCCCCTAAACTTTGGCATACCAAGAGCACCGGTAAGAAGGCCAATAAAGGCCTCTTCCCATGATGAGCCATCATTTACTGTCTCATTAATACCTTGAGCAAATGATTTTATCCAACTCAAGGTCTCTTGCTCAGCCTGTGGGTCTATCTTAGCCTTGTAGAAGTTATTTACATCATCTTCATAATAATTGCCAGATACTCTACTTGCTGCACCTTGTGAAATTTCCTCAAGACTTTCAGAGAAAGGACTTAAAGCAGCTTTTGCAATTCCCTTACCTGTAGTTCTTCCTGTAGCATATTCTCCTGCCTTACCAACTATATTGGTTGCTTTTCTTGCAGTCTTAAAGCCATTAGCATACATCTTACCAAATTGGATTAAGTTTGAAGCCATAAGTATAGGGAGATTCATCAATAAATCTGCATTACCCATCTTCAATCTATCTTCAGTAAGTTTACCAATGGTAGCCTCATAATCAGCATTCTCTTGCATTACTAACTGATTATACATTTCAGTACCTGCATACTGGTCTTCAAGAAATTTAAGCATTGTATTATGCTTATCATCAAGTTGAGCCTTTTGTAGATTAAACCAGTCTGTAGAATTATTCAATGCCTCTATTCTACCTTCGTTCACAGCAGAGATAGTAGCACCTACACCTGATGTTACAATAGCAGGTGCTCTGGAAGACTTAGCTACAGCACCAATAATTTGAGGTAATTTTGTAGCTTTTAGCCCCGCACCTATAACATTACCACCATAAAATGCACCAACAGTAAAACCTAAGTTCTTGATAAACTTATCACCTAAGAAATTAGCAGTGAATATGTTTTCATACCAAGGTTTATTTCTTTCAGCATCAGTATAATAGTTGGGAAGTACTTTCTCAGACCACTCATTAATAGACTGCATTGCTTTGCTGAATGGATTATCCCATAAAGCAGATGCTCTACCACCTTCTGCAATAGCCTGACCTGCGCCAACTACTAATCCTACTGTACCATCAAGGAAAGTAGTACCTGCAAGTACTACACCCTTAGCAAGACCTGCACCTATTTTTGCATACCAAGGCTGATTCTCAGCTCTTATATTGCCTAAATTCTCAAAATCAGCCTGATTTGCAGTTTTATTATCAAACATACTTTCTCCCCAAGGAGTGCCAGTAGTGGATAATGGAGATTGAACCATTTGCTGCATATCCCTATATGGGTCACTCTGAGAAGCTCTTGATAGTATCCTGCTTTGGCTTTCACTAATGAATTTATCTATATCATCAAACTGACTATTATTTTGAGCCTGTAGGGATTTATACCCTACAGGACCTGTTTTTGTTATATCTAATTCTTCTGTCTGTGCCATATTTATGGAATATAATAAGGATTAAAACTTTGATTCTTAGTCTCATTAGTAATGTCTAATTGAGATTCAAACATTATCTGTTGCTGTGTTAGGCTATCATAATAGTTTTCTAACTTCTCTCTTTGTTGTGGTGTTAAATTAGAATTTAATAACATTCTTTGTACACTAAGCATTTCAGATATAACTTGGTCTCTACCTCCTTCTGCAGTTATATTTATTCCAGGAGGAGCAAGATACCTCTTAGCTTTTTCACCCTTCTTCTTTATAAATAAAGTAGTTCCTAATTCACTAGGTGCTCTAGCTATAACATTATAATCATCAGTATCAAAATCAGCAAATGATAGAGTTTTTCCAGTAGGCACCCATTGATTTGATTTAGAGTCATAATCTACTTCTTTAAACTCTTCAGTACTACCTATAACTCTACTTAACTTGGCTTTATAATTCTGCTGATATGTAGGAGACTGAGGCACATCATATATATATTCAGAAGTTTTTGTAGCATCATATCTTGCAGTCTTTGCCGCTGGGACCTCATTTACATACTTTTGCCATAAGTCTCCTATAGCTACATCATTCCAATTATCAATCTCACCTTGCTTTGGGTTCATTCCTATACTATCCATGAATTTTTTAAACTCAGTAGGAACAAATCTACTATCATTTTGCATTTGAGTCTCAACATTCATTAATCTCGCAGTTCCACTTCCTGAGCCTGTTGAAGTAACTCTTGGAGCAGCATTTCTTCTATACTCATCCATACCCTTTTCACTGAGCCTTGTCCTTCCCTGAGCATCTGTATAGAAATAATTAGAGAACTTCCTTATATTATCATTATATACCTCCTCATCTTTACTCAGCTCTCTACTACTATATATATTTGAAGGATTAAGGGCTAAACCACTTGTAGTTTTTTGTGGTTTACTGCCTTCATTAGGATTTACATATCCTCTATTTGTCTGATAACTTTCTTTGTATGATAATCCTGACATTATACCACTTATAACATAATCAATAGCTCTTGCTTTATTAGTATCAGTTACTTTAGATTGTGAAATTATTCTATTTACTGCATCTTTAAGTTCTGGTATACTATCATTTTCTAATAAGAACCTATTAGCTGCTTCTGCCCCATATCCCTGTTTTATAACCCAATATTGGTCTTGTAATGCTGAGCCTATATTTATATTTCTAGAAGAAGCTGATGCAGCAGCATCTTCTCCTTTCTTATATAAATCATCACCACTGACAGGAGTATAACTCAGATTAGGATTAGAGATTAAATCATCTAGAGATGTCATACTAAAATCTACATCATACATTAATGATGGATCTGCAATTAGAGCTTTTCTCTGTTCATCTATTAACTCTTGTCTTCTCTTATATGCCTGTTCTATAGGAATTATATCACTTGAATACCTTTGCTTCATTCTTAACATATTCTGTCTGCTTGCAGGGGTAAGACCCTCTCTTGCCAATTTGCCAGCTAGTTCTTCAAGGTCATTTGAATATGTCTTATACATCTTATAAGCATAAGGGTCAGTCTGCTCATTAGTCATTTCATCCCATACATTAGCCTTAGTTGCCAAATCAGCATATTCATTTTCAACTTCTTGATGTGCCAATGTTGCCATTTGTACTGGCTGAAGCATTTCTGCATAAGAGAAGGGCTTAAACTTGCTATTTATTACAATGTAATTTGCTGCCATATTATTTACCTCCTCTTATAGTTAAGTAGCCCCCTTTAGCTCTCTTTCTATTTTTATCTTCATTGGCAGCATCTCTTACCACTTTTTTCTCAGCTTCACTTAAATCATCGTAACCATTCTTATAGGTTATATTGCCATTTCTGTCAATAGAGTAATAAAATGCAGGGTTTGTTTGAATCATATTTCTACTAAACTCTTCTCTACCTATATCACCAAGTGAGTCAAATAGATTAGTAAGATTAGCTGCTCTACCAGCAGAAGACCTTGCATCAGCTTGGTCTCTTAATTGAGCCTGTTGAATTCTTGCCTGTAATCTTAACTTATCATTTTCTTTATTAGCTATTGCAGCTTTAAGACCCATTTCAGAATTGAACTGATTAGTTCCTCTATTAAATGCTTCAACCTCTTTTCTTTGGTTGAAGTTATATTCTTCAGCCTGTCTTGCAAGATTTCCTAATGTATTTTGAGCATTATAGTCTGCTGCCAATAAACCTGCTAATGCAGTAGCTCTATTGCCACCTGATTGGTTTACTATTGCTCTTCTTGTTGCGCCTGCTTGTGCATTTAGCTTGTTTATATAATAGTTTCTGTCTAATGGTCTATAAGTTAGATAATTACCAATAGGAGTAGATTCTACATTGGTTAAATTGTCCACTGCACTACCTACTAAGTCAGCATTACTATAGTCAGGCTTATTAGTCCATCCAAATGCATCAGTCAGTACACCAAGACCTGCTCCCACTGCTGGGGCATATCTCAACCATGTTGGACCCCCTCCTTCAAACAGGTGACCTCCCTTAGCATATTTTCTGTTTTGTTCTTCTGCCCTCAATTGTTCTTGAGCTTGTTGTAATCTTGTCATTGCACTCATTAATCCTCTTTTACTAATAGGGTCATTAGGTCTTTCTGATGACTCCCTACTCAATCTTTCTGCTATGTCAGCAAATGAATGGTCTGCATAAGTGGCAGGAAGATTATGTGCTGCAAGTAATCCACCTGTAGCAAATAATCTGTTGCTGAATACATAGTTATTGAACTTGACCTCACCTTGCTCAACAAGATTAGGAGTACCGTCAGGAGCTATTCCCATAGGTACACCTTCCATAGGATTCTCTTCATGAGTACCGCCATTACCTATGATAGTAACTCCATTAGAGAAATCCCCACCATGCTGACCTATATTAGGAACTGATACATATAGATTACCTCCCTCATCATATAAATATCCGCCAAGAGCATGATGCCATTTTCTTGCATTAGCAGCAAATGTGGCTCTTTTTCTTACAGCAGCACTCTTACTTCTTTTGCCTCTTGCAATACACTCAGATGTAACCTTTCCACCACAATAGTCAGTGAACTTACCTTTATTAGCCTTCTTGATATGTATCTTACCTCCTTTGGCAAATACATCAAGCTCTGGTGTCTCAAATGAATTGGGCATTGAAGATATTTTATATTTACTCATAGAATTTAGTTGTTTGTTGTATAAGTCCTCTTTGGCAAGCTCATAATCAATAGCTCCACTACCAAGGATATTTATAGGACCTCCATAAGCAGAAAAGTTAGCAAGCATATTAAGGTCATTTTGTGTATCAATGCTTCCAACCCTATCTGCTAATGCAGTTAGATTTTTCTCATTAGCTGCACCTATCTGCCTATTAAATTTATTAGCCTTTTTCTTAGCCTTACTATTTCCAGCAAGCCATCCTCCAACAGCACTTCCTAATCCAGTAACAGCTCCAACTATAGCACCTATAGGACCACCTACAGATGCTCCTGCTAATGCACCTGAACCTACTGCACCTATAGTACTGCCTATTCTCTGACCAGTGCTTCCTCCTCTAATATCCTTCCAATACACATCTTCCATTGGAGAAAACATTCCCCATTCATTCATCAGATCATCATTATTATTGGCTTGTACTGTGTATGCCTTCGCTTTCTTTATTTCTCCTTCAAGACCAGATGTGTCAGCTATTTGGGCATTTTGAATACCAGCATTTACTATTGTACCTATTGATGAACCTATTCCTCCAATAGAGTTTCCTAAGGTTTGATTAGTGCTCCCACCATTTGCAAAGAGATTAAGAGTTCTATTAGACTTTCTTATAATCTTTTTCTTAGCCATATCATATTAATTTGGTTACAAAGATAAGTAATTATATTGAGATTACCAACCCTTTATGTAAAAAAGTAAGGGTGAGTAAATAATTTCATTTGCTCACCCTTAAATATACTATTCAAAATAGTGTACTATCATATCATGAAGCACAGTCTTATTTGTATTCTCACCCTCCATTGATAGCTTAATATATAGCCAAGGGTTTCTCATTCTGTCCCTACCATTAGACTCAGCTCTTGGTATATTAGCTCTCCATATCCTGAACTTTTTCTTTAACTCGGAAGGTCTTCCAAGTATGTTATTAAGAGTTGAAGTTCCTGTCTGATACTCATTCCAAGTAGTCAGGGTATCAAATGTAGTATTCAATAAAGTGCTTCCATTCCATGAGTCTGCCCTGAATTCAAGATTGTTGAACATCTTGTCTACAGCCATATCTGGGTTAGCTATAACTGTAGTATAGAATGGGCAATATTTATTGAAGAACATATTATACTCTCCTTCATTATGCAACCATGCTTTATATACTGTGCCTCCCTTATCAGTGTTAAATGCTATTCCCTTATCTTCAAGATTAGCAAAGTAAGGCGTATGTTCATAACTATAGAATGAAGTAAATTGACCAAGAGGTTCAGAGAAAGCAAGACACTCATCTTTTGATATAAAGAACACATCTCCATTTACCTTATCATAGTAAGTTACAAACCCATTGAAATCTACAGGGTTCCAAATATTAATACCAGTAGATTTAGCATTTATCCATGAGTGGAATCCTAATCTATCAGACAAGTTATCCAACTTACCATTAAATAGGAATATGCCTTTAGTAGTATCATCTATAAAGTAAATACCATTAGAGGTTTCACACATTGACCATTTATTAGCACATCCTATCTTATCTGATAAATACCTCTTACCATTAACCTTACCACTGTTAGCTATCTCAATAGGAACTCCTTCAGTTGAAGCAATCTGCATATTCTCATTGTACAGAATTTGACTTATGCCTCTATCTTGAAAAGCAAGGAGAGCATTATTGAATCTTCTTATTGCTCTCACATCTCCCTTGTCTCCATCAAGGTCAAGGGTAGATGCTAATGTGATATTAGTCCATGTGTCAATTAATTCTCCAGCAGTTTTAGTCTTAGTCCATGTAATTGAGTTATGGAAATTATCCAGATTCAATTTATTTGGATTGACTGTTCTGTAATTGAAGAAATTATTCTGTTGGCTATATACATCATTCATCAAGTTGAAGTTAGTAGGAGTTACAGCAAAATTATTTGTCTGTCCCCTATTCCTATCATATCTTCCATCAAGGTTTACTCTTGTCTCACACATGAATGATACAATATCAGTAATAGCATTCTGGTCTTCAAGAGTAAATGGGTAAGTCTTCAGGTGGTCATATCTCTGATAATATGTATCCCCCTCAGTCCATGTTATAGAAACACTGTCTTTAATACCATTAGTATCATTTATTAATGATACTGGATCTCCACATGGAAGCCATTGGTTATTTTCAAATGCCTCCTCAGTCTGTCCCCCAAACCTGTTAGTAACCTCTGGATTGTATATCTCACCTAACCATAGCCATCCATGTTCAATAGAGTATCCATTGACAGAGCCATTTCGATTATATAGTGGAATATCGAGAACATCCTGATAAATGCCCTTACATATGTTATTCTTATCCCAAAAGTTATGCAGTCCAGATGATGTGGCAACATTTACATCCCACAATTCTGGGTTGTTTTTATTACCATCTTTAATTGTTGGCAGAATCCATTGACGGTGATCCCCAGAAAAATTCAGTGCAATAACAGCATGAGGAGTTGATTTATACTTCATTCTAACAGGGTCTACACCAGTAATTTGGTCTGTATATTTACTGTCAATCTGTTTATAATCACCACTGAATAGGGAGTGTGCATCAGTGCCATCATATTTCACTCCAGTAGTCATTATGGGATATCCATCTTTCTTATCTCCTATTCTTGATATGTTTATAATTTTATCTACATTACCATAGTAATTTATATCTCCTAATCCAGAGTTCTTTTGGGCAGGCAATCTTACAAGTGAGACTTCATTGGAATCAAATACTGCAATACCTGATACACCTGTTTTAAGCTCGTTCCCCTTAACATAGAAATCATACACACTTTCTGAGTTCAAAAAATAAGTATTGTAAGAGAATCTCATATTTGAAATTTTCTTTTTATCAAGCATAGCAGACCTGTATCCATCAGTAGCCCATTTAGTATTATTAAGGGAACCATTTCTATGAAATGGGTATACTACAAACCCTGTATTAAGCAGGTCAGGATTGCTCTCTCCAGATTTATAACTGGTTAAATCATCAAACCAGAATGCCCCAGACATTAATCCCCTAAATCCAAACCTTGATATATTCTCTACGCCTATAGGCTCTTTATAAAATCCCGGAGCTACTTTTTTACTTGTTCCCCCATCATTATAGTTATTTGGCGGAGTAGAAGTTTGAATATCAATATCCCCAATAAATGCTGTAAGTGGCACCATTCCTACAATTCTTAGTTGTAGTCCTGAAGTATCTATACTTCTTACATCATTGTCAAACTCTATATCTGGAGAGTGCAATGTGACAATAGATTGGTCTATATAGAAATTCTCAGCATTTTGAGATACCCAAGCATTTATATCTGCTTCAGATGCAGTATCTGATACACTTGGATTGCTTGGTGGATTCCATATACACTGTATTTCAGCGTTTCTCTTATCATTTGATGGTATTGGATACAAGTGTCTGAACTCAGCCCATGCCCCTTTATTTATCAAGTCCATTACAACTTGTCTGTCAACATATCTCACAGTAGTTCTATTATTGCTCATTACTCCTGCTCTTGAGTCAGAACTATAGCTAGGTCTCGGACTAACTCTATCCCACCAGTCACCACTCCATTCTCCTGAAGAGTTCTGAGTATAGTGGAAAGCCTTATATTCATCAAATGGAGCATTTGCTCTTATAAACCAAGATGATTGTGCAAATGGTGAATTACCTTGTCTATCTTCTACATTAAATACAGTAGGACACAGAACACCCTGACATATACATTCCCTATCAGTCAGAGAAGGATATACTACTACAGGTCTTATCCTTATGTATCCCTGACCAACCAATCTATTTATTATAGATTTATCGCTCAGTGTATAAGACGCAACAGGCAAATACACACTTGAACCACTTACATAACTACATTGAACATGTTGTGTATTCCTTACATCATTAATCCATATTGGTTCTGACCACTTTCCACTTACATGCTGAAACTGAACACCAAACCTATATGTCTCCAAATATTTGAAAGTCTTAATCTTGTATGAGTTAAGCTTTAATTGGTTATCATAAGGGTAATATCCCAATGGCTGTGGTGGGGTTAGATACTTTGTTGGATAGCCCACACTTGTAAATGTAACTGTCTTACCCCTGAAAAAGTTTCTTATTGTACTGTCTATCAGCCTCCTCTTCAATGTTATGTCACCTAAGAATAGTGTATTATCCTTTTGTGCCATTGTCCCAAACACTACTTCCTCTCCACCAACATACAATAGTTCTGTGGGGTCTATAATATCTCCAGATGTTCCATTATCTGTATAAGATACTTTACTTTTTGTATATAGGTAAACAGGCATTGCTGTTCTATCTGTATAATATATGGTTGTAATACCCCCACTTGTTATACTCACATGTGCAGTTTTACCCGCCAATATAGACATATAATCTCCATCTGGAAATCTGATGAACCAGTAATCAAGGCCCCTAAGTTCCCATGAACTTGCAGAAGAAGTCGTTGCTATTGATGACAGTGGGACATATGCACTTTGTATCCCACTATACACACTAATATTATCAGCAGTAGCATGCTTATTCCATTCTGTCATAGAATATGCAGTGGCTCCAGTAGGAGGAGCTAAATCCACTACTCTTTTAACTGTAGGCACAGCATCTATTGAAGTTCTATGTATTGAGTATATCCTTACATAGTCAAAGCTTTTATCAATATTATCTATTACAATATTGAAGCTGTTTCCAACCTTATCTTCTGGGCTTGCTCCCCTATTGTTGTAAGATACATAATATAATGGGGATGTATAGAATATATTACTTTCTTGGCCATATTTATTAAAATAGGTGAAAGCATATTGTATAACTCCCGGTGCAAAAGTACCATTAGCTACTATATTTCTTTCTATAGTAACCTCTTCCTGTAATTTTAGTTTTCTTACAAAGTCAAAAGAGCTATTATTCCACTTACTAATGACATTATCAGCAGCTGCTATATTAATAACTCTTGGCTGATTTAATTTATCTGTCCAATAAATTTTTCTAATATCTGAGTTCTCATAAAATGATATAGCTTCTATAGGGTAATGTGAGTCAAATCCTAATTGACCTCTAAACAATCTCTTACCATTTAGCTTTCCCTCATTAAACCATAACTTATAAATTCTGTCCTCAAAATCCAAATCTAAGTCAATAGTAAGCTCCTCCTCAGTTATATCAGATATTTCCTCTCCCTCTGCACTTATATCACTTACATTTAATAAAGATTTATCACCTGCTGTGAATACTACCAACTCATTATTTATTAATGACTGCCCTATAGGAGTACCCACTAAGTTATCTCCTACTCCTGCAATTGAGGATGGTTTATTACCCCTCTCATTTATTATACTAAGCAGAGTACTCTCATCAGTAGGCATAATCCTGATATTCTTATTTTCATAAGCATACTCAGGATTAAATGCTGAGGCACTCAGGTCTCTCTGCATTCCTTTTACTTTGAAGTGAATTTGCTTCTGCATAGCCTATTGTAATTTTAATCTTTCCTTTGTACCATTGTTTCTGAATCCTGTTCTATGCTCAGTATCTCTAAGTAATAGAGTTCTCCATGAATTATAGAATGACTCTGCCTTATCAATAGATAATCTATTGAACTCAGTCTGACAATCACCAACTGCCCAAGCATATTCTTGTTGTACATTCTGTAACACAGCAGGATTTATCTTTCCTAAATCAAATAGTATTGTGAACCACTGTTTCTTAATATACAGCTCCAATGCTCTTGTAAAACTACTATTGTCAGGAAGAAGAGGATAACCTTCTGAGTCTGTAGCAATGGCTTCATAAGATAGCTCAATCTCTCCCTCTTCAATAGAAGTATATATTATATTACCTTGAATCTTATATGTCAAATCAGCAAGGTCTCTCCCATTACTATCTTTGCATTCACTCATATGAAATGAGTCTGAGGAATACCTAAAAGCTGGCCCACCTACTTTTCTGACTTGAATCATCTGATAGTAATCACAAGGAAGCATAGCTCTATACTTTTTAACTTCTACTATTTCTGTTTTTTCCGTAAACATAGAAGGGACTCCGACTATTCTCATGAAATCCACAACATAGTCAACAGCAGTCTCAAGAGATATATCCTGCATTAATGGATGACGCATTATCTTATCTAAGATAAGTCTTATATTTGTATATGACTCCGCCATATTTGTATAATTTATATTATGAAAGCATCTAGCTTTCCTTCTTTAATATTCTGTTTTAATCTTCTCTTTAACTCTCTATTAACATCAAATTGATAGAAAGCTTTGTTAGTAAAGTCTGCTACATTTCTATTGTAGTAGACTTTATATATCTCTTTTTCCTCGACTTTAATGAGTGTTTTATTCTTATAGGATTCCTCGTCTTCATACCAGAGCTTAAGAGTCCTATCCCAATCAATGGGCAAATTAGTTCTGACTTTCTTACCATCTGTAGTTATTCTTGCTTCATATTTTCTTACCTCAAGTCTACCCAATCTATGTGGCAAAGTAACATCTTCTCCATTTATTAATGCTTCACCAAGCAATTCATTTACTCTCCTAATAATAGAGAAATATTGTGACTCAGTAAGCACATACTTGTGCTCTTTAGGTCTATTTTTTCTATAGTACTTAAAGCCATCATAGACTCCATAAGAGTTTTTCACTTTATGTATTCTTGGTTCATTAACCCTTTTAATAGAATTAATGAACCCTAAGAATCCTTTATCTAACTCTTCCGGACAATATTTTATCTCTCCCATATTTTATTATTTCCCCGTCAGCTTATTCACTAAATCATCTTTAGCATTATTTGCTTCATCATCAGGCTTATAGACTGGCCCAGCAAGTTCTTTCACTACAAGCTCAATTAATGGTGGGATCAGTGCGTCTTCAATAGGAAATGCCCTATCTACTGGGTTACATACAGTCTCACCATTATCATCTGGACATTGTAAATCAGATGCTTGCATAGAGTCTTGGAATATGCCTGTAAACTTGACCTTCTCAAGATACAGATATTGAGGATTGAATGATTTGAAATACAAGTAATTGTCAGGTCCTATTGAACAATATATTATATTTTGTAGGAACTTATTGTAGCCTACATATCTCATCCTATCTCTACTTACATAGGTAATTTCCCCTTGGTAATAATCAAGAGGGTATACTCTTGGGATACCTATCTTCATCAAGAATGGAATCTTCTCCTTACTTCTTAGGTATGTACCCCCCTCACAAGCATCTCCTGATATGGCAGGTACTTGTATAAGGTCAAGGCAAATAGTCTGATAATTACTTTCAGGTATCTGCTTCTTAATATCTGAGTACCTTTGCTTCAATAAGAAAGTTCTATACTTATTTAGTAAAAACATTACATGGTCTTCAGTGAATTGTGCATCATCTGATGATAACTTCAACTCATCAAGTGCCATATATATAAGTTCTTTATATGTGCTCATATTCTCATTAATTGGTTATAACTAAAAATCCTCACAAATATAAGTATAATTGCTCATATCTGCAAGGATTTTATTGTTTTTGTGTCAACAGTATTAGTTTAATTGTTATACAGTTCTACCACTACAAGTTATAGAAGCATTTGATATATACTCTGGATAAGGTATTAGGCAGGTAGAACCATATAGACAATATAGTGACTTGTGAATGGTCATATACTCCTCTTCAGTTATAAATGATTTACAGTCACTATCCAATAGTTCTTGTATGAATATGAGTATTAGGAGTCTATCAACATCCGCATAACTCTTATATCCAAACTTTGACAAGGCATTGAAATACCTTTCAAGTGATGTATTAACCAATTCCTCCATGACAACCACATTTATTTGTTACTACATCCTTTTTAAGACCTCTAAAGAACCTCTCCCAATACTTTATTGCTTGGGTATAATGACCTGTTTTAACTGCAATTTGCAGTGCTTTTAGTTGCAATATAAAATTGATGAATCCTTTAGGAGTAGTACACTCTTTCTCCAGTTCCTTGATATAGCTAAAAGCTTGTTGGTACAGAGGATATAATGCTATTGCAACTCCAAGAGTCAATATATTATCCTCACCACAAGGTGTGCTTATATCAGGTGTACCCTTAGTTCTAACCCACACAAAAAACATATTATCAAGAAGAGATGGTAAAAGGTCTCCCATTCCAAGTTCCAATCTTACAGATTTGTTATCTCCTGTGAGTGTATTTGTGTATGCCGCATTACTACTTGGACCACTATCAATAAAAGTGTTCTGAGTATCTATTGATATAGTATCAATGTACACATTTTCATAGTACACAGAGTTCTTTACAGATACATCAATTATAAGCTTAGTGCCTTCAGGGTTGATTCTTAACTCATTGAATTGTATCATAGTATCTTATTTATAAGATAAAAGGGAGACTTTTTGTAGTCTCCCTTATTGATTTATTTTACCCAGCAGTTACATCCAATTTCGTAATTGTCAGACCAGTAGCAGTATTAATTGCTGAGATAATATCATTAGCCAGCTTATTGCTTGCTTGATTATTAGCACCAATCTTAGGAACTACAATAGTAATATCCTTTTCTGACTTTTGAACTGACTCATTAGGTCCTACATAAGCATAGTGAATATCAATTACATTGTACTTAGTATCAGGATTTACAAGATACTTAGTCCTAATTACATTAGGAAATCCTACCATTCTGTAAACATCACCTCTTTCACCCATGTAGAAATACTCAAGGTCAGCAATCTTGTGACCATCAGGAATGCTGCTTGTAGAAGCAACTTGCTTTACAGTACCCCAGATTCTATCATCACCATTAACAGTGATTGTGCCAGGCTGTAGTGTAAAATTCACAGGAGTCTGTTCCATTACACCAAGAATCCACTCTTGAGGTGCTTCCTCAATTACAATACCAGTATAAGTACCAGTCAAAGTACTTTCCTTAGTATCTTTAGTTACCTCTGTAGGTGTGCCTGCTACAGTACCTGCATTTGTACCTCCTGTTTCAAGATAGAACTTCAATAGACCTTCCTCTTCTCTGCTGAAATTCTTTACTAAAGACAGAACAAGAGTCTTGTAGAAATCTGAAGCTGTCATGCCTGCATAAGCATGTACCATACCATACTTGAAGTATTGGTCTTCCTCTGACAAGCCAATGTAGTTTCTGAAAGCAATTCTCAAGATATAATCTTGACTTGCTACAGGAGCCCCACTATTGACACTTGCATCAAGAGTTAGCTTGTACTTAGCTAAGTCATGTGCTAAATCATCAGCATCAGTTGCTTTTGCATGCAAGATATTCTTGATATCAATCAAATCACTTCTTGTCATGCCACCAGCACCCATGTATTCAAAGTACAGATGAGTCTTGGCTGTATCAGACTTTACTGCAATAGAGCCTGCTGCATCAGTTGCAGCTACATTAGGAGATTTTAATGCTTCTGCTACATAAAGCTGTCTTACTTGATTTGTTGAAAAAACACTCATAATTATAATTATTTAGTTTAACAATATTTCCAGATAAATCCTCCACAGGATTTTCTTTCATTTTTACATACTCTACTTATACATGATTTAGGTAAATTGTAATATCTTGCAGCTTCAGTTATAGACGACCACTGCTTAATAAACACACCATCTTTTGAAAATTGCTTAATAGGAATACTTCTGGCTTCTATAACAGAATTTCTCCATTTATCTGTAAATCTTCTATGACAAGGTTTACCTTTATGAGCATATCCTATTTTCCTCCTTGTTTCTTCAGAAACTATTCTACCTCTTAATTTATTTTTAGTTTCTTTAGAATGTTTAAAGTTTATAGTACCATCACCACCTAAGGTACAATTATATCCATTATTAAAAGAATCATATCTCTTAATAAAATATTTCTCAAGGTAGCTTAAGATAATATCTAAGTCATTACTGCTCTTACTATGAATGGTGATTAGAACATTAAAATTGAATGTATCAATTCCATATTTTCTAATGGCACTGCCAAATTTGGTATTTTTATTCTTTGTAACATGACTGTGTTGATATATTCTTTCTTTAATATTCTTGGTTTTGCCTATATAAACTTTCCCATTTATTTTATTTTCAAACTTGTATATGTAACCAATCATTTTATTCTTTTCCTGTATTCGGGACCCTACTCATAATAGCCAATTTGACCGCCTTTTCAAGTATTGCCCTGTGTATTACAGGATTCAATTTACATTCTGTTTTCTCACTTACATTATTGATGGATAAGTTATCAGGTAAATCAGTCAGTATAATAGGGTCAGGTCTTGCAATGTATCTCACAAGATACCTGTCTATATTGTACTCTGATACTATTTCTACTATTCCATTACCATTATCCAATCTTAATGCTCTCCTCTTATTTGAGCCTCTGAAAGGATTACTAGATATTCTGAAATAATCATCTTGTGAAATAGGTATCACTGATATTTCCTCTCCATTCATACATCCTAATCTACTATCTTCAAGACCAGCAGATTCATAAGTGATGAACCATAAGTCTTCAGGTAGTTCAAAGAATATAGAAGTCTTGGATAGTCCTACATAACCTGTTTTCTTTTCAGTAGTAGTATAAGTCTTAATCAAATCACTCAAATATCTTCTGACTTCTTCAGTCTTTTCAAATGAGTCCCCAAGGGGATTCTTACCACTATAAATGTCAATGACTATTTCCTCCTGTGCCTTTGTCAAGAACACTGACTTCTCATATTCATCAAGTTCAATAGTAGAGGGATTTTCTCCATAGCTATTCAGTAAAGTGTCAAACTCATTAGAAAATTCTTCAGTTGTCATTACTCACTTCTTTTATAGTCAATTTTCATACCTCTTACTTTCTCATTCTCAAATCTCTGTTTACTAATCATATCCTTTAATCCAGAAACACTTAGATGAAGATATTCAGCAGCTTTTCCAATAGAATAAAACTCTAAAATTGAGTTGTCATTCATTGTAATTATTACAGGTTTTCCAATAGACTTAGCCATCTTCAACTTGGTTTCCTCAGAGATTTTATGACCAAGATTAATTTTTCTTAGCTTTTCTTTAGTTGCCTCTGTATGAGGGTGACCATTCCCTTCTCCACCATCTGCAAGGTTATAGCAGTTTTTGAGTATGTCCCTGTGATAATGTATTAAAGCTCTTTCTATATGATTTGCTTCCTCCATAGTAAGGTTCTCAGCTATAATATAGTGTTTGAAGTTATTCCAACCATATTTTCTTATAGCATTAGAAAACTTTGTGTTTCTATTATAAAAGTAATTTACACCATTATATCCCCATCTATTAATAGGCTTTTGCTTCGTCTTGCCTATATAAACCTTATTACTTGGGCTTTGATGTACATATATGACATATCCATTTGATTTTCTGAATTTCTCAGGTATCATTATTCTGACCTCTGACCAAGTTCTACTATGTTCTTTATATCACCAGTATATGCTGCCTTAGCAAGTTCCACTGCTCTCTGTAATACCTCTGGATGAAGAATTGGGTCCAATTCACACTCTGTTATAGAAGTTAATCCTTCAATACTTACATTTGAATAAGTATCTGTAAGGTTAGTCAATATAATTGGCTTAGGTCTTCTTACATATCTTACTTTGTAATCAGTAAGAGTACTGCCTGTCTTGACAATTACCTCTGAAATGAAGTCTACACCACCAGTAGATTGGAACAATCTCCAGCCCTGATTCTTCAGGGGCTGCTTATATGGTTTTGACATTATTCTTGAATACTCATCAAAGTTAATAGGAACTATATTTATTAACCTATTTACTCCATCAACAGTATTAAGAGCAGTCTCATTCAACACAAACAGAATATCATTTGGCATTTGAAATAACTGACTTCTGTCATCAAACTTAACATAAGAGCTTCCATCATAAGCAGTTGGTTTCACTGCCTTAATGAGAGTAGAAAAGTCTATTTGTCTCTTTTCACTTTCATCAAATCCCTCTTGATATTTATTACCCTTTGGGTTGAAGTAGTTCTTCAATACCTCACTTTGAGCTTTTGTGAGAAAGACTGACTTTTCATACTCATCAAGACCAGGAGCTTGATTGCTCATTATATTATTGTACAGAACATCAAATTCATTTGAAAATTCCTGTGTTGTCATATTCTCTTATTTTAGTTTAGCTTCCAAAGCAAACTTAATTTCCTGATGTTTTGGATTATTAAGATACTTAGCAGCTATATTCAATGTTGGCTCTTCATTAGCCTCGCATAGAGGAGAGTTATCACTTCTCAAATATAGGTAATTACCCCTATTTGAAATTAGACCTGATTCAATGCTCTTCTTGATAAGAACCTTAGTACTCAAAAGAGGGTCTGTGATTACTCTCAAGAATATCTTGCTATCAGCCTGAATTAGGTTATTAATCTTTGTCTGCAAGAACTCAAGTTTAGCTGAAGGAGAAGTAGGTCTACCATCAATAGATTCAACTATTACTCTTAGAGTATCAATATCATTCTCAATCTTACCAAACTCCTTATAGCATCTCATTGTGGTGCTCATATTATCCTTGGCTGTCTTAGTCTCTTCACCTTCTGATATGATAACAAACTGATAAGTAGCCTTAGGATTATCCTGCAATGCTTGCAATGAAGGAGCAATATAATCTTTGTTAGCTAATAGTATCTTGTATCTGATATAATCCTCTGGGTCAGCAAGGTTAAGATAATTATCCTGCTTAGTCAACCTTACTCTTGAGATACCATTCTCATTACTATCATCCCAGAAGTTATCAACCTTCTTATAAATGCTGAGGGCATTGTACTCCAAGCCCATTATCTCCTCAAGGAAAGCTTTCTCTTTGTCTGTAAGAACATTGACAAACATACCTGAGGATAGTCTTGGAACTACAAAAGTTCTTGTAGCATTCTCAGCCATGCCTCCAAATAGAATGTGCTTAGGATTAGTAACCATACCACCTTCCTTTGGAATATGTCTTACAATCACTCTTTCATTTCTCAAACAGCTTACAAGAGTATCATCTTCTACTGATACAGCCTTCTTAGCTGGTTTTGAGGGTTTTGTTTTTACTTCTTCTTTTGGTACTTCTTGTAGAGGCATCTCCTGCATTGGGGTCTCATCAATATCAAAGTCAGGAGCTGTGTAATCTACTTTCTCTTCCATTTTTTCTTTTGCCATATCTTCTCCTTTATTTGTTTTATAAAAATAAGGGAGTAGGAGCAATTCCTACTCCCTTTGTATCATTAGCCCTGTAGTACAGCAGGGATTAGTGACATAGTTCTTGTTGGATCAAGAACACAGATACCAAGTGTAGCCATTCTGTGAATAACTGCTGAGTCCTCATCAAATGACATATAAGGGTTGCCCTTTTGTCCTGTGAATGGGTTTCTCAGACCCCACTGATAACCTCTGTATTCATTGTCACCCTTAATCTTACACTTGAAGATATTAGGCTGGTCCATAGTACCAATGTACATAATATCATATCTGTAAGACATAGCCACACCACCGAGTGGGTGAAGGATTTTATTTCTTACTGGGTCATCGTAGAATGGGTCTACATCAATCTTAACTCTTACACCATTAGGTGCCTTGTACTCTACAAACTGGAATCCAGCAGATAAAGAGTTAGAGTGAAGTCTTGATTGTGTCTTCTCAACAACACCCATTGAGCTATTATCAAGTACAAATTGAGTCCAACCTGATACCACATTCAATACAGCCTTGTGGAACTGAATAGCACCTCTTTCACCTGTCTTGATTAAGAAGTATCTATCACCAAAGTCCAACTTAGCAGCAGATAGCTCATACAGTGCATCCTCAAGCAACTTCAGTGAGAATGTATTGTAATACATAGTGTTGGCTACTTCCATTTGCTCAAATAGACCAGCACCAGTCTTGATTACATTACCTGACTTACCAAAGTTCATGTACTCACCATTAGCATTTCTGTTAGAAGTACCAAATGCAAGTGCATTGTTCTTATATTCAGAGAATTGCTGCTCTACTTCCCAGTCTACATTGTGCATCCACATTGTAGCTACAGACTTAACAAGCTTACCATCTTCAGTAGCCTTAGTAATAGGCACACCTACAGCTAACTTCTTATTAAGCATAGAACCCGGAACTTTATGTTGGATTCTGATTGTAGACCACTCATTTCTCATAGAAACAGGGCTTGTGAATCTTACATCACCAACCTTTCTTGACATCTCCTTCTCTACAGGAGCAAAGTCTACAGAGAATCTTTCTCCAGCAAGCAGTCTTTCAGCAGGGCATCCTGTAGTATTACCACCCATTAGCTCTACCTTGTAGACAGCATTTGTTCCCTCCATTCTTGCATCACCAAGGATTCTGAAAGGATATACTTGATTCAAGTGACCTACAATTACCTCGCCATCTGCAAACCAATCTTCAGGGAATACAAGATAGAAAGGAGTAGTTCCTGCACCAACATTACCACTACCCGCAGTAACAGGAGTGCCATTCTCATCTCTTGCTTCTACAAGAGGAATGTTTCTTCTTGAAGAGCCAATTACATCCCAGTAATACTCATTGTCATCCTCAAATTCTCTTGTAGGGAATTGATTCAGGAATGTATCAAGGGTCTTTCCTCTGTAATAGGCAAGCAATTGAACCATCAGGTTTGTAGCCTTCTGTGGAGCTAACTGAAAGATAGAACCCAAGTGATTCTCCTTAGTAAGTCCCTTCCAGTGTTGGAAGCCTACCATTTGAAATTTACCTAACTTTCCAGCCATAAATCTTTAATTATTTACCAGTTATTTTTAATATGTTTAGACATCAAGGTCCCAGCCTTTTCCAATAAAAGATTCAGGGTCATCCTCAACTCCACTTACAAACTTCAAATTTCCATCTGATGTTCTTGATGTGTTATTAAGGGTATGCTCTAATTCCCTAAGACCTTTCTTTACTTCTTTTCTTACCTTGCCTTTAACCAGACCATCAAGGTTCTTAAAGCCATCAGTCAGTGTAAAAAGCAAGCCTACATTCTTGAGGAACTCAGTACTATTCTCCATCTCATACTTCTGTATGGCTGTGAATAATTCCCCTGTTTCAGGGTCTTTGTAAACAGGTTTGCTGATATTATCAAATACTCTCTGCCTTGTGGCTTTGTCTATTTGGATGTCCCCAAATACCTTATTGTCCTCAAGGATAGATTTCTTTAATTTCTCTGCCTGCTCCTCTCTCTCCTGAGCCTCTTTCTTCTTCTCTTCTTGAGCTTCCTTAATAAGATTATTATACTCATTTTGGAAGAACTCCTTATTACTTGCTAAAGCCTCTTTAGCATCTTCTATATCAGTACCAGAGTTAAAGGACTTCTGCACTTCTCTTTGTGCTCTTTCCTTACTATAACCCCTGTTAATGAAATCTTGGAAAATGAGCTGCTGTCTTAATTTCTCACCCTTATCAGTCTCATCAGAGATTGCATTGTCTTGAAGAGAGTTAAGATAACTGAGTGTATTCTCATATCTCTTTATCTCAGAAGACTCAACACCAGCATTCAATGCTTCATCAATTCTCTTCTGTCTCTCATCAAATTTTGCTTGAATCTGCTTCTCAACAGCCTCAGCAAAGTCCTCAGGTGCTTTAATTTTATTAGCAGTCTCATCATCAAGGTCTGGGAAGATACCTTCTTCTTTCAAGGCTTTGGCAATGGAAGAGTAGAAGTTGTTTTTGGGAGAAGTACCTTTATCCTTGTAAGATTCAGTACCTTCCTTTTCCTTTGTATCATCTTCTTTTCCACTACCTACGCTCTCTGGTTCTTCAGTAAATAAAGCATCTACATCAACAACCTCAGTAGCTTCTTCTTTGTTCTTGTCTTTATCCTCCTCTTCAGAGGTCTCCTCATTAGCAGGTGGAGTCTCCTGTGTCTCTTCATCATCTACAAACAGATTCTCTATTTCATCTGCTCCTAAGATGTTATCTAAACTTAGTGTTTCTTCCATATCTTCTACCTCTTGTTTTGATTAAAACAATGCAAAGATATGTACAATTTCAGACTTACGCAAGTACATAAAGAGTGCCCTTATAATAGTATAAGAAAAATATTTATCTTAGACACAAAAAGAAAGGGCAAGATATTAATCCTGCCCTAATTTAATTAGTCTTCCTTGAAGTAATTCCATAGCTTGAAGCCATCCTTGTAATCATCATCCTTGAACCAGAATATAACAGCAGATTCAATTATCTTTTGTTCTATTCCATCACCAAATCATGACTTAAACAATTCATAGTAATAATGATACTGTGCATTGATAGCTACATATACATCAGCATGAGTTATAGTCTTTTAATTGTTACTTACTCTTTTTACCCTTGCCTTTACCTTTGCATCCACATTTCTTTGCCATAATAACAGTATTTAATGGTTAAACAATTTCTATAGTTATCTCTTCTCCTCTTGCGATAGCTTCCTTCATCATCTTAACCAGCCTTTTCTCGTAAGGAGTTGAATTAAGTACTTTTCCAGCTGCCTTATTCTCTCCTACAAGTATGCAGCCTGCTGAGTCTTTGGCAGTATTTCCTCTATGAATAAGAACACCTTCAAATGAAGGTACATCAAGCAGTCTTGGCAGTTCTCTCTTGAACTTAGAAGACATATTTACTACTATCTTGTATGTACCAAATGGAATACAGGTCTCTCCATAAACCTTTGTTTCACTATTGTCAAACTTTCCATTCTTATTCACATCCTTATTCTTGTCTTCAAGAGTATTAGAAAAGAAGGAGCCATCTATATAAAGATTACCTATTGTATAAGTATCCTTAAAATACTTTCTTTCAAGCCTCAGTTTCATCTTTATCCTCCTCTGTATGGATAACTAAATCTCCTAATATTTCTCTAATCTGTTCATCTGTGTAGAACTTTCTCTTGATACAACCATTATCAAGACATGAGTTATTCAATAGTCTATGAATAACACCCTTCAATCTATAAACTTCTATCCTGTTATCCTCAGCCAAGTCAATATAAAACTGAAGTTTTTTATTGTTGTCCTTTACAATACTCTCATAAAACTCAAGTGACTTCTTTAGATTTTCAATTTCATTAGAATCTACCTCAGTATTATACTTTTTTCTTGCAAAGAACCATGAGGTCCAACCACTAACTACAGTTGTAACAAGACCCACAGCACCAGTAATTAAAATACCTACATCAATCATGATAGTTACTTTACAATTTCAATAAATCTTTGTTGCTTGTTTCTTCTATCTTCCAATAAAATCCTCTACCTAATCTATTACTTCTAATGTATTGTACTAAAGTAGTATAAGGAATGTTGTTTTTCTTAGAGGCTTCTCCTACTGAATAATATTCTTTTATTACATTTCCTTCTTTATCTAACTGAACTACAGCTTTGCACTTAGGATTGTTTTTGCCTATATTCTCACACCAAGATTTTGAATGAGACTTTCCTCTGTTATTCTCATGTAATTTATTCATGTGTTCTTTAGAGACACCTCTTTTCTTGGATGCAATACTTATCTTTAACTTAGTATTATGACTTCTTTTAACACCCTTTAATTTAGATGGTCTTCCTTTCAGGGCTTTAGATATTTTTATCTTAGCTTCTATTGAAGCTACATATCCTAAATTGCCCTCACCACCATTAGTTATATTATAGGACATTCCTATAGATTTATAATACTTTATTAAATTTATTTCCTTTGTGCAAGCTTCCTGCTTAGATAAATTAGTGAATAGTATTTTATGTTCTATATTATCCCAACCATATTTTATTATTGCATTAGCAAATAAAGGTTGGATATATTTCCCATTTGATTTTCCTAAATACCCCTTTCCATTAGACCACCTCTTGAGTGGATTTCTTCCAGTTATACCAATGTAGACCTTGCCAGAAGGAGATTTATGTTCATATACTACCCACATTACTTAATAGTCTCTACAAACTTACTGTCTTTATTTTCAATGTATGGATTCTTTTCTACTATATTCACTTCTACTACTTTATGCTTCTTTTGAAATAGCCTGAGTAACCAACATTTCTTAGGTGGATTAATAGTCTCTTTTTTATAATCTACTATTATATACTTCTCACTCACAAATTTAGGCTCAGTGATTATTGTACTTGGATACCTAAGTTCCAGTTTCATCTGATACCACCTATCTCCCAATAATGTATCAATCTTCAACGTAGGCTCTCTAAACAAAGTGTCTCTGAATACAATGGTATCTTTCTTTTGAGCCTCTGACAAGAGATACTGCATTTGTTTCAAATCCTTATCTTTTATTTTCAACTCCTTCCTGACTTCATTCATCTTTTGTAGGATAGAGTCATTGTAGTGATTAAGCTGTTCTATAGTAAACTTAAATACTCTATTCTCTTCTTTTAATAAGGAGTTCTCTGCTATGAATGCCTTTTGGTTAGACATTGATATTGATATTTCCTCTTTAAGTTTTTGATTATTAGTATATAAAGTATATGTACTTATAGCAAGCAGGCTCACTAAAATGACTATCCCAATTCTTATATATTTCTTCACCATAAGCATGTACTTTTATTAGAGTGCGAATATATAAAAAATAAATCACCTATGCAAACGCATAAGTGATTTATTAATATATTATATAGTAAGTTTTTCAGTAACAAACAAGCAGTCTGTCTCTGTAAATCTAACTATCTTTTTTCATCAATTGACTTTGCAATATATCCAGAAAACTCACGCCATTCTTGCATTTTATCATAATACACCTTATCTTCCTCTGACAGCTGAGCATTCAACATTATTGCTATCTGGTCATCGTTGGAGTATCGTTTCTTAATCATTTCAGTTTTAACGGTCTCATAATCGCTTTTACTGAAATAGAACTTAACCTTTGGCACATCTTGAATAGAATAAAAGCCACTGCCCTCGTCTATGATTTTAATAGGTGTAGGGAACTCTTTTTCCTCAAATTCACTCTCGTCTCCACTTTGAGCAAAGGCTATTATGCCCTTGCTCTTGTGAACTAAATATTTGTACGCATCTGCGTAAACTATATTTCTTTTTTTATACATAACCAATCAAATTTATAATGTTGCACTTAATGTAAATCCGCACTTTTCTGCGTTCTGTAGAGGGTCTAGCCAATATCCCGTGTCATAACCCGTTGCACCTGATGGAACATATAAAGTTTTTGTTCCTGTTACACCTTTTCCTGTATAATTTGATTGGCTATACCCAAATGCATAGTTGTCTACTGTTGGTGCACTTGAACGCAAGCAATTTATTGTTTCTATCTTGGAACAACTATTGAAAGCACTACTTCCAATGCTTGTAACACTACTAGGGATAGTAATAGAAGTAAGAGAGCGGCAATTATAGAAAGCATTGGCTGGAATAGCTGTAGTCCAACCAAATTTGATATTATACCCACCACCAATAGGGCCGGCTGTTTTTAAGTTAGGACAACCCCAGAAAATTTGGTCTCCCATGCTTGTTACACTACTAGGAATAGTAACTGAGGTAAGACTAGAGCACTCAGAGAAACACCTCTCTCCAATACTAGTAACACTACTAGGGATAGTAATAGAAGTAAGAGCGGAACACTCACGGAAAGCAGTGCCTCCAATACTAGTAACACTATTAGGGATAGTAATAGAAGTAAAAGGGCAACCGTAGAAAGCAGAGTCTCCAATGCTTGTTACACTACTAGGGATAGTAATTGATGTAAGACCAGAGCAATCACTGAAAGCATTATCTCCAATGCTTGTTATACCTTCAGGAATTTCTATAGAAGTAATAGAACAACCAATGAAAGCTGAGTTTGGAATAGCTGTAGTCCAACCAAATTTGATATTATATTCACCGCCGATGGGGCCAGCTGTTTTTAATTTAGGGCAATATGCTAAAGTATTATATCCCATGCTTGTTACACTACTAGGGATAGTAATAGAAGTAAGAGAGGAACACTTATAGAAAGCAGTGTCTCCGATACTAGTTACACTATTAGGGATAGTAATTGAGGTAAGAGAGGAACACTCACCGAAAGTACTATTGCTAATACTAGTAACACCTTCAGGAACAGTAATTGATGTAAGAGAGGAGCAACCGCTGAAAGCACTGGCTCCAATACTAGTAACACTACTAGGAATAGTGACTGATGTAAGAGAGGAACACTTATAGAAAGCAGAATTTCCAATACTTGTTACATTACTAGGGATAGTAATAGAAGTAAGAGCGGAACACTCACGGAAAGCAGTGCCTCCAATACTAGTAACACCTTCAGGAATAGCGATTGATTTAAGAAAGAAGCAACCAAAAAAACAACAATCTTTAATTCTTGTAATATTTTTAAAATACTTAAATCCATTAAAAGATTTAATATTGCTCCTTTGTGGATAAAATATACTTGTACTCTCAGATGTTCCAGGTTGTAAATCATCATCAGTTACCAATAATGCCTCTTCCTTAGTAATGTAGGTAGGATTAGCACAAAGGCCAGCATTATATAGCGCGGTAACAATTCCAGTATCAGTTTCAGCTATATTTTCGTTAACGACGCTTATAGCTTTAGTTATTGTAAACAGATCGGCATTGTTGTATCTCTTTTTAAGAGCACAAGATAATGTGCCTTGAACAAGAGTTGACACCTCTGCCAATTTTTTAACAATGCAAGAAGAATCATTATATGATTCTATCTCTGCGTAACCTTCCAAACCTGAAAGTGTCCAAGTAGCAATCATATCTCCAGTTATTCCGCTAACTGAAAATGCTAATTGATATGAAGTCTTTGCTGACTCTAGTTCAGAAGAACCAGATATTGTGACTTCTGAAGAAGAAGGATAAACTCTTGCTTTTACTGTAACTGTAAGGTCTTTGGTTTTTGTGCCTGAATCAGTGATGGCAGTAACTCTAATTGTAAGAGTTCTATTTCCCATTCCTTCAGTTGTAGTGAGCACTCCTGTCTCCATATTAATAGAAGTGTAAGAACTACTTCCAGAATATATGCTCCATGTAGTTTTCTGAACCTCTCCTCCAAAAACGACACAATCATAATCCTCAGACTCTCCTTCAAGAAGTTCTGTTCGACCAGTAATGAAAATGGCATCAGGAGCATTGATAAAGAAGTCAGAGTTCTTATCAAAGGCGGTCTCCCCAAATACATCTATAAGCGTATTAAGTTGCTCTAAGGTGATGCTAGAAAGCACAACCTTTCCCTTGAGGTCAAGATTTCCAATTCCAGATATTTCTGCAAGTTTATCAGCATCCACATTCTTCCAATCTATGTTATCCATAGTGAGGGTGGCATTTGCATTCTCCACATTCTTGTTTTTATACCAATTGTAAACAAAATTGAAGTTGTTGCTTATCTTTGGACAAGCTTTTACCACAATAGCATCAATATTACGTATGTTCTCAAAAGAGATATTATTGCTTTCAAGATATGGCAACTGCTCAAGAGAGAGGTTAGTCATAGTTGAAGGGAGAGAGATAGACACTACTGGAGCGCCCTTAGCAAATGTTACAGATGAAATGCTAGAGCCATTAGCTACTAGAGTCTTAAAATTAAGTTGTTTAGAAAGATCAAGCGACTTAATCTCCTTGATGCCTTGAATATCGAGATACTCAAGTTTCTTTGCCTGCGTAAGACCAGAAAACGCAAACTCTGCAAGGTTCTGTACTCCAACTTTTCCTATAACGAGTTTCTTGAGCATTGTGCCAAGAGTTTCATCATAAACTCCCGCAATATTTACTTGGGTAAGGTAAGGAGCCATCTCTGAAAGATCGAGTTCCTCAATATTAGGAGCGCCATAGATTCTGATAGGGTCTCCAACATTTAAAACCTCTGAGGTAGTGAAAGTGTGAGATTCCCCTCTATTGAGAGTGATTCCGGATGCCCTTGGAACGTTATTGATTCCGTATCCATAGTCAAGAGGCATACCAGCCTTTATAGTAAACTGCTGACCCTCTGGAGTGCCGTTGATACACTTAAGTTCTACTGCCTGAGATTTATATGTACCAGACACATACTTCGCATCAAAGATAGAAAATCTCTTGGCGAGCCACCATTTTCTATGAAGATCACGCTTTCCTTGAAGCATAAAGAGGTTATTGACACCCTTTTCAACAAATGGACCTATATACTTGTATTGTGCATCTTGATTATATACCCTTTCAACCCACTTGTCTGCCTGCTCGTCATCAAATATCTTGATAGTATTTATATAAGAGATTCCAGCAGAGTAGAGAGCGTTGTCTACAGCGGAGACAATCTTGTTAAACTCCTCATCTGCTTCAAGCATATTCCAAAGCCTTGAATCATGACCTGCAAAGACATAAGAGCCAGTAGCATCCACTGTCTGCCTTCCGTCAGTAGGACTAATAGAGATTCTACCTGTGTTAACAAGACCATTGATGGTATCGTTATCATAAAGGATATAATACCATTTAACACCATCTTCTGAGGTGAACATAGCATTCTTCACAAACTGGTCAGCACCAGCATGACGCATAAGGTAAATCCAATATGCAGCCATTTTGTAGACATCAAGATGCTCCCACTTCTGGGTCGCAAAGTCCTCCTGTGATACTCCTGACATCCAAGTACAGAATGCTTTCAAATCACTTACATTTGTAGACCCATCTGGGTATCTTGCTTCAAAAGCATCTGACCAGCCAGTATCAAAGCCGTTTGCGGTAGTGAAGAGAGCAAGAGGGTTACCATTATTAAGCACTTCCCAGCACTGCATCTTCTCGTTGTCAAAGCCAGGAATTCCCGTAAATCCAAACACACTCTCAGTGGACTTGTCATTGTTGAAGTTGTACTTTCCAATAAAGATAAGTTCATCTTGTGATGAGAGCCTGTAGAAAAGAAGAATAGGGAATCCATCAATAGTGGTGCGGACATCATAAGGATAACCATTATCGGCAGCAATCTGTTGCGCCTTAGTTCTAAGCACAGGCTCATCAACAATATTCCTCTCGTCTCCATCACCGAAAGAGTAGGTAACTCTAGCATCATAGAGAGCCTTATTCCATAACCTTGCAATACCTGTATTGTGAGTACCTGAAGATTCAGCATAATCGGCCTTCAAACACCAGCAATCTACAGGTTGAGCTCCGTTCTTGAAAGCATACAGTTTGTTCTCGATAAGTTTTCCTTCATAGTCATAAACCTTAGTGGAATCCACTTTTCTTGAGTAGATGCGGAAGTTCTTCTTTGGATAGCCCATAGAAGATGTACCTTGTGGGCGCATTGCAGCCCCTTCCATTCTAAAGTTCCTGGTAGGGTCTTGCATATTGGTATATTCAATATCTACTATAATCTGGGTGTTCTTATCAGATGTATTCTCCAATACTGGAATGTTTCCAGTAACAATCATTACTGGAAGTCTGCCCATCATTCTTTCAGGGTCAAATGTTGCACTATTCTCTGCATACACATCGTTTCTGTCGTACACATTCATCATGTCATCAACATTGTCCCTATAAAGAATGTAGTTGTTAAGCATCTCATCAGGAGTAAGAGCCGCATCGTAAACTCTTATAGCCTTCAATGATATCTCGGCATTCTCAGTAGCGGTAAATTTAAGCTCCTTAGATGATGTATAACTATCAGTTCCAGCCCAAGACTCACATCTTGAGATGATACCATTAGCGTAGATGAAAGACAGTTTCTGATATGTAGAACCGCTAGACTTATTGATAACAAATCCTACACGCACATTCTCATCACTCTTGTATTCAGTATCTATAACAATGCCACCCTTAGAGCACAGAGAAACTTTGGTAGCGGTGATAAGGATACCTGTTCCATCAGTTCCTCTCAAATCACAAATTACTGCATTATCATCTATGACGTTCTTTGTAGACCATTCAATCTCAATAGTTTTACCAGTTGAAGTTGGAACACCAGAAAGAGGTGCATAGTTAAATGCAATAGATGAGCCTGCGTTCATCTCAAGTCTATCATTAACCCAACCAGAGTTGTTATTCCAGTTGAATCCTTCCAAAGTAGCTTCATAGTTTCCAGATGACCAGTAATTCCTATCAGAAGAGTTATTACTTTTACCTACAGCATTGAAGTCAAAGGCAAGTCCAAGAGAAATCTCTTGCAAATTCATGGAGGTCTCTGATACGAGAACATTAATAGGATAAGAAACTTCGCCCGATGTTAGAGTGAGGGTCTTATTTCCAGAAGTCTTAGAGATGATAGACACATTATTCTCAATCCCATTGTTTGAACCAAGTGTAGCAACCGTCTCATCACCCAATGTCACTACAACCTGACTATTTGCTATGTTAGAAGGAGAATATGTAGCAAACCTAAGAGTATATGGGATATACTGCACCATATTGTATATAGACAGTGTATCGGCACTACCAAGAACTCCATGAGCAAAAGGAATAGTAGCCGCTACAGCGAAAATAAGATTGGAATTTGCTCCTGTATAAACAATGATGTCTCTATACAGGGTGTCAGTGTAGAAGTTTTCTCCGTTAATTACGGTATATGCTCTAAACTGAAGGGAGTGTTTGCCCTGCTGAAGATTGGAGAGAGTGATATACTTCGTTCTAGTTGCGGAGACATCGACAATCTCGTCTTCTGCCTTTACAAATTGAAGTTTCTCTCCATCAAGATACCACTCTACAGTTTTCGTTCCATACCCAGATACAGAGAATGGCACTGCAAGAGTTTTAGAGCTTTCTGACAGGTCATAAACTGTAGAGATGTTCATCTCATCGGATATTGTAAGATTGACCACCTGATATGTTACAGATACTGTAGTGGCAGCCAAAGTAGACTGGCCAACAATGCCAATAGTTACCACATTGGTACCTTCACCAAGGAACTGGTCTACATTGAAGTGTACTGACTCTCCAAACCTTCTATTCTCTCTTACCACCTTCTTAATAGAGTTCCTAATAAAGGTGTATGTCACTGTAACATTCTCTCCTGTAGAAGCCCCTTGTTTATTCTTTACATCAAATGTAAAGTCAATGTAGTTTCCTACAGAACCAAGGAAAACAGCATTGTACAATGGAGTTCCCAAGTGGATTTCTGCAGAATAGTTAAAAGGGGCATCGAATGTTCCAATAATAAGTTCAGTCTTTGTTGGATCTGATAAATATTCGTCTCTAGCTTCTTCTCCAGCAAAGACTAGATAGCGGTTATTAGTTGTGTCATAATAGAAAAGACCAGCCTTTCCATTAAGACTTTCTTTAATGAACTTTTGAACACTTTCCCCGCTATAAGGAAAGCCGTTTCTTGCGTCTAAACCCCAATCTTCTTTGATACTTTCAATCGGATTGTAGCTTACATTACTTTTCTTTTTAGCCATAACTAACTATGCTTTAATTTTTCCAACCTTCATTATTATTCCAACAAGCTATATTATCCCAAAATCCGTTACCAAAACAAGAACGAATTAGGGATGCTGCAGCAAGAATTATTCTTCGTCTAAAATTACTCATTTGTTTGAACCTCCCATCCTGCAAACACTGCTAGATTATTGACTATTGAAACTTGATACGTATATCCGTCTTCCCATGTAGGCTCTTCTATCCAACGGACACCATCTGGTAGTGTCAAAGTAAAATTATCCCCCCTAACTGTAAATTCCAACATATACTCATTAACACATCCTTCCTGTGCTCCTTGAAAACTATCAATAGTCAATGACTCAATAGTTCCCCATTTATTTAATACATTAGGTAAAATGAACTCCTTTTCTTCTGTATTCTCTACAATTATTGCACAATCAGTACATTCCCAATTAGCATTATCTAAGAAAGGATTAGGCTTACCAGCTGCTTTAATACCCATGTAGCGATACTGCACATACCTGTTATTAGAATTTATAAACCTAATACTCATACCGCCGCAACGAACTGATGTGGGAATAAGTGAATTTAACTCAGGACTACTTAATAAAGATTGAAGAGACTCAAAAACTGCACCATTATTACGAGAGGATACATCATAAATCACTTCTGATTCTAACTCGGTAAGTTTCTCATTCGATGCTTCAAGTATATGGTCAAGTCTTTCATTATTCTCATCATATATAGCTTTAATAGAAGTTACAGGATAGATATCAGTAGTCTGTGTGCCTCCTATTAACTCATTTTCTAAAATCTTCTTTATTTTCCCCATATTATTATTGAATTTCAATTATTATGTCCGGAATCTCTTGTACATATTGGAATTTTAATTTTCCTGACGATTCTATAGAGATAGGAGTCCACCCCTTCTCATTAAATAAAAATAGCATAAAAGCCCCATTTGATAATGGTTTTAGCCATCCCACATTATTTACAGAAGGCTCAGATACACTAATTACTATATCCTTTATAGTTTTCATTGTTCAATAAGATTAAATAATTACTTGAATAGACTATTAATAATATTATTAGTTAGAGTTTTCTAATAAGGCTATTCGGTCCTCTAATATCTTACAATAATTTTGCCGTCTTGCTCTCTTTTCGTATTCTTGTGCCACTTCACCATATATCTTAATATAAGAACAAGGAAGAACCCTGCCGTGACCGCCAACATCCCGAAATTGGATATGCTTTGTGCCGTATTTATTGCATCCCCTATCATAGTCTATGGTATTTGTTCTGTCCCTCCATCATTTCAATGTGATGGTCTGCGGCATCTGCCTGCGCCTTGGTGTATACATCATCCGTATTAGCCTTGAGTGCGAGGTTGTCGGTGACTGCCTTTTGGCTCATCACCTTGTCCATTGCACTACCTGTGGTATCCAAAATGTCTGCCTTTGCTACCAAACCTACAAGTATCTCATCAAGTCTTTTATTATTCGCATCATATACAGCCTTGGTAGAAGTAACGGGATATACATCAGTAGTTTGTGTACCCCCTGCTAATTCATTTTCTAAAATCTTTTTTATCTTTCCCATATTACTATATTATTACATCTGGAACTTCTTGTATATAAATGACGGTAAGCCATATAACATTTTTATTGGAAGGTTCTACATTAGAAAATATAGTTTTTAATTCCATTACTTGTTACTTTTATGTTGTTTATTTATTTGCCTTTCTTTGAGTCTTGCATCGGATCTTGCCTTATCTTTATCAAACTCCAGTCTTTCTCTATCAAGTTTCAACCTCTCATTAAATTCTCTTATTTTCTCCATCAGATTAGCCTTTGCTTCCTCAGAGAACTCTAGCTCTTCAATACCATCATCATCTTTATTGTTAGCTTGTATTTGAGCTATCATGAGTTTAGTTTCGTTATCTCTGATATTAGCCTGTTCTTTCTGTTGGAGTTCAGCCTGTTTTTGTTCTGCTTCTGTTTGAGCAATTTGTTGTTGAGCTTCCAATTGCTGTTGTTGTGCTTGAGCATTTCTTTCTTGAATAGCTCTCTCATCTTTTTCAACAAGTCTTTGTTTCTCAGCAAGTGAACTTGAGCTATATAGTTTCATGATAGTTGAGAATGATAGTGTTTGATTCTGAAGTGCAGCCTGTGCCAATACATCAAGTTTCTGTGATAACTCTTGAATACCTTGGCTATTATCAACCACTAATCCATAGTCAGCATCTGCAAATTCATCACCATCAACATCCATAACCCTTATTGAGTTATCTGATAATATATACTGGAACTTCTTACTTCTGCCTTTGAGTGCTATTTTAGCTGTCTCAAGGAAACACTCTAAAACTCTCTTCTTGACATCATCATGTTGCACAAACAGCCATTCTGTGATATGTGAAGATTGTAGAGTTGCTCTTTCTACACCACCTACAGTTTCTCTATTACTTACCTGACCTTCTCTTTGTCTTGTAATACCTGCTACTTCTGACATTTCCATCTTGATAAATTCAAGAAGATTAATCTGCTGCTGTATTGAATTACCAAACTCAGCATCAATTACTCCAGAAGAGGCATTATTAAGAGCACCTGCAAGCTTACCTGTTGCAGCACCTATGTTACCTTCCCTAAAGCTATCTTCAACTGCAAGACCATTAGCCTTTGCATAGTACATCCATTTCTCAACATCCCATCCCTTAGGTATCTTTGCTAAATCAAGCTTCAGTATCTTTCCCCAATTCTTAGCCATCATCTTGTTTAATCTATCATGAATAGCATCATACAAGTAGTTGTACTGCTTCATCATATCTACAAGAGAGAATGGTCTACTGTCATTGAGATTATATATGGAACCTATAATACCAAAGTGGCATCTTGATGGATTTGATAGCCTGTTGTATTGTACAACTCTTGGTCTCATATTCACATAAATATCAGTACCAATCTTTGTACCTTCCCAAGCTTCATTTATATAGAAAATCTGTTCCTCTTCTCCAGCATCCTTATTAATGATGTAAGTCTCAGGATAGAAGTTATAGACCTCTTCTCCTGTCTCTGGGTCATAAGATTTAACCTTCTTGATTCTTCTTCTTGACTTCCAATATACTCTAAGTACTCTGAGGTTACCAGCTAAGTCATAAGGAAGAAGAGAATTTGAGATAGAATCTGAGAATAAATTGAATGGGTCAAAATAGAATCCATCAGTACTTATCTCTTCTCCTACCATGTGATTATTCACATATCCAAATCTCTCATCAATGTTGTCCATAGAGTCTACAGATGCTTGACCAACATGGTCAGGTAGTTTCTCTATATACTCTATATCCTTCTTACTTAATACATCATAGTAAGTATCTATTACTCTTCCAGGACTCCAATAGTCCTCTATAATAATCATGTCTGCATCTTCTATCTTATTAGAATATCCAGACTTGAAGATTCTTACCTTCAATGGATTAAGTCTTTCAATAACAGGCTCTCCACCTACTATATCACATTGATATATCTCCTCTCCCACAGTCATAGCATCCATAAAGCCATTATTGAACAGCAGAGGAATATTATACTCTTTTACATAATGATTAAGAAGAGCATTTGCCCTAATCTCTTTCATGTCTTGCCACTCATAAGTATAATAATCATTCAGTTTCTCAAGCTCTTGATTGAACTCCTCTTCTGACTGTGATGTATCAGCTATAAGCTGCTGAAGTCTTTGAAGTAATTCTTCCTTCTTGTTGTTCTCAATCTCAGAGATGGCATTAGGGTTAGTAACTACTACTCTATAGTCAAATATTCTCTTTGATTCCTCACCTCTAAGAACATTCAGTTTACTATTCATGATAGGATAGTGTTGTATTCTATCAGGCACAAAACCAGCTCTTATGTTCTCAGGGTTCAGTATAAGCTCCAAATCTGTCATATGGAGCTTACCATTCAACAAGTCATAGTTAATCTTCTTATGAATCACAGATTTCCTTACAAGACTATAATTAAAGAAAGTCTTGCTGTCTGCCCAATCCAAGTGCCTCTTTCTCCAAGCCTTGTTCTTCTTACTGAAAGGCAGTTGTTGCGGTGGTAAATTTATTAATTCAGACATATTGATTCATTTTATTTCTGTGCAAAAATAAGCAAAATAAATCACTTATACAAGTATATAAGTGATTTATTAAGTATTCACATCTATTTTTGCTAAATTTACTGTTTGAATCTTGCATCATAGTTGGTCTTAAAGAAAGGGTCATTACCTAAGTATGAAGCAGAGACATCCTCTTCCTTACTCTTGCTTATCTCACCATTATAGAGAATCATTCTATCTTCTCTAAGCAACATAAGCATACCCATAGATGAGATTCTATCAAAGTTACCTTCTGAATTGTACAGTATAAGCTCCTTTATTAATGCTCTTGACCTCAAAGTATATAGATTAGGAATCATTACTTCTTGGTCTTCACCATCAATTGTTTGTATTACAGGAACTGGTCTCAATAGCCAAGACCTTAACAGATTTCTTGCATAAGCATTTATAGCTGCTGTAGCATTAGTACCCTTAGCTTTGTTTCCATAGGAACTGCCTTTGACCATATCTTTGTCTTTCAAGAAGTCAAGTACATCAGTAAGCAGATATAAGCAATTCATCTTTGAGAAGTATGCAAACAATCCTTTCTTGTTATTTTCATAATTCATTCTGCCATTGTAGAATAGACACATCTTTCTGCAAATCTCATAGAAGTCATCTGCAAATAATGGTCTTCCTGTGTACTCAGCTACTATCTTATCAGTCCACAAATCAAGTACATATACAGAACCAAGAGACATAGTATTTGACTCATCATCATCATAGGGGTCACACCCTAATATATACCTATTATCAAATACCCTACCTGATCTATCCTTCTCAGGCATCTTATATATCTCAATAGCACCTTCTATTTTATTATCCTTATGTGGGAATTCTCTTATAGGCTGGTCTGAAGTAGGCTTAAATTCTACTTCTTTACTACTATTGATAGTCAAATCACCTACATATACATCATCATATTCTCTTGGGTTTGCATCTAATTGACCTAATCTTTCAGTAAGGTCAGTCACTGGGAACATATTTACACCAGTCTTTACAATAGCTTCAGCAGGGGTAATAGGAACCTCAGCAATAGTTTTGATTACAGTATTGGGGTCAGTGGAATTGTATTTAACCCTATACCTATTCATCAATATCTCAATCAGTGCCTGCACTACATCAGATACACCATCTCTATTATAGCACCCCTTTCTATTGATATACCCTGGAAAAAAGAATACAAAATATCTCTTACCTTGGTTGTTTTTATCATATACATTTGGCAAAGCATACATATTATAACCTTTTGGGTTATACATGATTTCCTGAGCACCAGCAAAGTCTGATTCATTATCACCAGCAGTACCCTGTAGGTACATAAGACCAAACACATAATCACCTTCCTGCACAGAAGGAAGCATTACATTATACAAATCAATAAGTCTTGGGAATGTACCAAACTCTTCAATACCAATAAATGCAGCTCTCTTACCTCTTAGTTTGGATTCATCATCTTTTGATGATACCCCCAATACTGAGTTCTGTGTGCCCTTCTCAATATCAAGCTCCAAATCCTTATATCCCATTTTCCAAACCATGTCTTGAAGAGATGATTTAAGCCTTTTTCTCGGGAACTGGGTATGTTCAGCACAGAAATTAGCCATTGAGACAAATTTATTAAGTACACCATCCTTTGTTAAGTACTCTTTCTGATAGGCTGTAGCAATAGATACAATTTCTTCACAGGCTGTACTATTCTCACCTAACACAAAGTTATGAGTAAGAATTGAAGCCATTGAATAGGACTTCGATTTACCTCTGGAAGCTAGCTCCGCACCATGATTACCACCTAAGAAGTCATTATAGAGACCACCACTTCTGGCTTGCTCCATATAGTGAAATCTCCAATAAATACCTTCCCACATTTCAGGGAAGTCTACAATTCTATCTGCCTGCTTAGTACCTTTCCTAATCTTTGATTGTATGATAGGACAGTAATTCATATAGAAATAAAGAGGCCCTGTAACCCACTCACCATCAGACTCTCTTACATATCCATTCCAACACCTGTCTCTCTCCTGTCTAATCCATTTACCATATTCACTATTAGGGTTGGCATTAGGTCTCAAATTTGTAAAGCACCCATACTTCTTATAGTGAAGCGCAGTAGGTCTAAAGTAATCCATATCCTCAAGAATATGTGGATTAACTAAGTCCACTATTATTCTACCTTGAGGGTCTCTTGGTCTATCTTTAGCATACTGTCTTGCAGGAGAAATCAATCTCTTAACAAACTCTACATTGTTGATTATGTCTAATAACTGGTCTTGCACCTCCTGTGGCAATCCACTAAGCAACTCATCAGTTATTTGAGTTTGATATTTATTCGTCAGTATATCCATTATACTCTCCCTTTATAACCTGTTCATAGAAGTTACAGCCTATCCAATTGAATATCTGCCTGCTGAGCTCCACATTCATTTCCCTCATTATAATCTCTTCCTGACCATCAATAACTTTTGCAGTCTCTCTCACTGTTATTACTCTATACTTCTTACCACCTTTTACAAACCATATTACAAACTCATATTCCTTATATGCCTTGAATGTCTGATGTGGCTTTACAGTTCTTTGAAGTACAAGATGCCCAGTGGTGTTTATTTTGAGTGCATCCCTCTTATCTTCAATAAACCTATTAAGTCCTTCTATAATATCTTCTGCTCTCATACATTAAATGTTTAGCCCATCTTCCATTATCGTCTTCTCACCCTGACCTCTCATCTTACCAGCCACCATAGATTCCTTAGCTATAGCTTTCTCAGCATCATCCAAATCCTTTACAAGTGATGGAACTTGTTTGATAGTAGCTGTAATTGTATTCAGTGTATATATAGGCTTACCCTTGTCATCTGTCTGTGTAAGGTCTATATCTCTCAATAGCTTTCTTAATTTATCAACTGCATATCTTGTGTCTTCAAGAAGAAGTGCAGAAGTAGGTTTGAAGCTATTATAGAAATCCATAGCAGCCAACACTACTTTGTCAGGTTCCCATTTCTCAGGTAATCCCTCTCCTTCCTTAATAGCTTGCTTTCTCTGTTCCTCATCAGTAAGATACTGATAGTCACTTCTGGGATCGCAGAAAAAATAGATATAGCCTAATTCCATCATAGCCCTATCCTTGTTCTGAGACTTGTCTCTCTGCCATATTTTCTTAAAAGGTATTAATAGTAGAGCCTCAGGCTCAATGACCATTTTATAACCCTCATATTTAAACAGTCTAATCATAACTAAAATAAAAGAAAAAGAGTCTGTCAGGTTTAATCTTCCCAACAGACTCTCCTATAATTATACAATCAGCTTTTTCTCCTCTGGCTTAATTAAGGGTGAAGGAGTTGGGTCTGGAACCTCTTCATAGTCCTCAATTATGAAATCAATATCTCTATCTTGAAGTAGAAGACATTGCTTACCATCCATCTCAATAACATCAAAGTTATACTTGATAGTAGGATTATCAGTTACTACTCCATCCTTGAGTGAACCAGCTTGATGTTGCTTCACAGCAAATCTTGTGGGGTTTACACAAACCAAATCTCCAACTTTAATATCTCTTACTGAACTACCAATTGCAAGCACAGTCTGATACTCCTTTAGTCCACCTTGTTGCTTAGTTACATCAAGCAATCCTCCAGATGTCCTCACATTCTCCTCGTACTTATCCATTGTAGTAATAAGCGAGGTAAACATCGGGCGTATTTTTTTAACTTTCAGCATCTTCTCTCAATTTCTTAATATATTTGAATCTTTTCTTAACACCCATCATCCTGTCAAATGTACAAGTCAATTTGCCTAATGATGGGATATTGAAATTTGTTCTTAGTTTAGTAAAGTCCTCTTCACTAATGTCATCCTTTAATGGTAAGGACTGTATAGTTTGTTTTATGAACTTCCAATAAGATTTGTAGGCTGTGTCTACCACTTCAGGTGGCAGACCCATCTCTTGTGAGACCTTACCAATTATATCAGGATAATTCATTTCAATTCAAAAAGTAACAGTAGTTGGAAAGTACCAGTCTCTTCATCAATGTTTGGGATAAATCTTGGGTTTATCTTACCATCAACTATGACCTTATTCTTTCTCAATTTCCCCATAATCACTTGGAAGTGAGGAAGAGTGATATTGCACTCTTCCCTTACCTTCCTTTTAGTATCTTCACTCATTGTAACCTTATCAAGAATGTCATTATCCTTAATAACTTTACTGAGTTCATATCTTTGCTTTACGAAGCTTGTGATTACATCAATCTCTCTATCAGTTAATTTATGAAAAGGCTTTAAGAACTCAAACCAATATTTAAAGAACTTACCATTTAATGAAGTAGGAATCCTAACTATATTGTTAGCCTTCTTATTCATAATAGTTTAGTTTACTCTTCAGGTTTATCTCCTGTCTCCTCCTCAGTCTCAGGAACTGTCATTAGGTCTTCAATCTCAGCTACACACTTAGCCACAAATACTTCATTAAAGGCATGTGCATTCTCTACTACCTTAAACAGGTAATCAAGTCTCTTGAACATATTAACCATGTTAGCTTCCTGTAATTTTGCATACAGCTGCTTTGCTTGATCACTTAACTGGTGGGCAATATTTTCAAGCTGTTCATAAGACATCTTTTCAGGTCTGGCAGCCTCAGTAGTAGGCTCCATCTCTACTTTTGTTTTCTTATTCTCTTCCATTTTCTTTTATTTATTAAAAAGGTTTACCATATTTCTTCTCGTACATCTCCCTCCAAGACTCTATATCTGTAGAGTCTGTATCAGTACATCCACATTCATCACAGTAGTCTACATTGTCATTAAGGACCATTATTTTCAATGAGAGACAATTCTTGCAATAGACCACTGGAATTGCATTATAATATTCCTTAGGATGCTCTTCTCTGGTATTGTTTAAATTGTCCATAAATCTTCTTCTTTAATTCATTAGTACTTCTACTGTGCACTCCCTTTCTTTTGCTTGTATTAGCTTTATTATTGAAAGGTCTTCTTGGCATTATAATACCCTCAGTAGTCACATGCCCCCTTCTCATAGCTCTTCTAATTGACCTAAATCTATGAACTCCATCATAGGTAATCAAGTGCAGAACTATGATACCTCTTGAGATATAATCCTCAAACTCTTCTTGACTCATTAGGTCTCTCTCAATTTTCTTCTGCTCTTCCATACTTCACAATGTTATGTTATTACTTGTAGTATACTAACACAAATTGACCATTTTCCTTTAAAAGGGAAACAATGTCTTCTCTTTTTATTCCCTCTTCATTAGCAGTTCTTACAATCTCCCTAATTGTATTAGCTGCCATTGCAGTCATAATTTGGTGAACTACCTCAGTTTCAGAAACCTTCTTAGTTCTTACCACTTTATTCTTTTCAATTTCTTCCATATCTTAACTAAAATTAGTTGCGGGGGAAGGACTCGAACCTTCACAAGCAATTACTGTCTTGAGGTTATGGGCCTCAAATGTTACCATTACACTACCCCACCATAAGCCAAAGATTTGATATTGGTACTTTGGCATTGCAAGTAACCACTTATCTTGCACCCTCCTTCACATTCCACCCATATCCAGCTTGTTATAGTGTCAGCTCACTCTGGGGTTTCCATTGGACCAAGGAGTGTTAGTCTCTCACTGAATGGAATACAGCTTTTACTAACTTGCTGAGGCTTCTGCCAGAATTGAACTGACATTACTGGGTTACAAAGCCAGTTTCCTAGCCATTGAAAGAAGAAGCCATTATATATTAATAAGGTCTAATATCACAAAGTTCAAATAGATACTTATACTTATTAATATTCTGAATAAATGTCTCACATTCTGAAGCAATGCCCTTATATACAGTCTCCTGTGGTATCTTGTCATAGAATACTACAGTAGCACCCCTTACTTCATTTATGAAGTCTATAGCATTAAGAGTATCACTTGGGATACCCTTTATAACATTAGGTTGCATCTTACCGAGTATTCCCATGTATCCTTCTGCAAGACTATCCTGATAACCTGAAAGTATGCTCAGAAATTCATCGAGATACACATGTATATTCTTCTTAGGTGCTGCCCAATGTAAGTTTTTACACTTTGTTTTCCATCCCTCAAGTCTGTTTAAGAAGCTAATAAAGAACTCAGAAGGATTCATATTTGGGTCTTCTTGTTTCATTGTCTCAAGTGGAGTAAGTAACATATCATCACTATACATAAGCCTTGTTGTTTATTTTATAATGCAAAGGTAAGTATTTTATTTGGAATATGCAAATAAAATGTTAATTATTTTTCAATTATTTGTACCCCCTACAAGACTCGAACTTGTATGCCTAAGCAACTGGTTCTAAGCCAGCCGTGTCTACCAATTTCACCAAGGGGGCCTATTGTGCTCCTGAAGAGAGTTGAACTCTTAATCTATATTTCAAGCCCTGACTTTTGAGGTCAGTATGTATACCATTCCACCACAGGAGCATATGTGGGTACTCAAAGAATCGAACTTTGTTCTAAGGATTTTCAGTCCTCTGCAATGTCACCAGACCTGCCCAATACCCATATTTGACTTATTTGCATCTCTACCTGCATCACCTTCCATAAGTCAAGGACAATAATTTCTATTTAAGTAGGAGTGATAGGATTCGGACCTACTGAGTTTCTAATGTGCTGGTTTTACAGACCAGTGCCCATCCACCATCTGAGCAGCACTCCTATATATGTCCCTCCATTGGGACTTGAACCCACGAATTATCAGATTTGCAGTCTGTGCTATTAGCCACTCTTGGAACTCCAAGATGGTACTCACTGAAGGATTTGAACCTCCGACTCCCAAGGTATAAGCTTGGTGCTCTAACCACTGAACTAAGTGAGTATATGGGGTGTCTGATGGGACTTGAACCCACACAATTTGGAGCCACAATCCAAAGCTCTACCATTAAGCTACAGACACAGTTCTGATGGATAGACTCGAACTATCAACTACTGCCTTATGAGAGCAGCTTTCTACCATTGAAATACATCAGAATATAAGTGGGCAAGTAAGGACTCGAACCTTCATTACTTGAATATCAGTCAAGCTTCCTAACCAATTAGAATACATGCCCATTATATTTGCATACCCTTAAAGACTCGAACTCTAACCAATGGTTTTGGAGACCATTATGCTACCATTACACTAAGGGCATATTATGCGGGAAGTGTAGGACTTGAACCTGCGACCCTCTGATTAACAGTCAGATGCTCTAACCAACTGAGCTAACAACCCATTATTAATTGCTCCTATTGGATTTGTACCAATAACCTCTTAGATGTAATCCAAGCATTCTCACCATTGAACTAAGGAGCAATAAAGGTAGTTTCTTTAACCTCTAACTACCCAAAAGAGTGTTCAAAGCAAAAGCTCTAACATTATGAAAACATGAAAACAATGAGTGGAGAATGAGGGACTTGAACCCTGAACTCCTCCTTGCAAAGGAGGTGTGTTTAGCCAATTACACCACAAACCCCATTAATACTTATTGTTTAAGTACTATATTATTCTCTTGTATAAAGTCTATGAACTCTTCTATAGACATTCCTATAGGAATTTTAGTAATATCTACTATTATAGTTCCAGTTTCTACTGGCTCAATATGTAATTCACCAGCTCTCTCATTATTTACTATCTTCCACTTCATATATGTAAGTATTTAGTATGGTAAGCAAAACTCTAACTTGTAACCACTAGCTCCCAAAGCTAGCATACTTCCAATTGTACTACTACCATATATGCGGAGAGCATTGTACTCGAAACAAATACCTTTTATAGTACACATTACTTAGCAGGTAAGTCCACTACCTCAGTGGTTTACTCTCCATTAACCTTCAGGTATAACCCACAATGACATATATTCTTCTCTCTATAATCTGAACATGGACAATGCTTATCTACTGATTCATTATTACAAGGACACTCTCCGTTGTTCATTTCACATCTCTTCAAGACAGCATTGACTATCTTATCATTAGGGTTTAATATCCAACCTTCTTTTCTATATATCTGTATCATGCGGAGGAATGAGGTCCCGACCCCCAAGCATTTTACTGCTCAATCTGTTTTCAAGACAGTTCCTAGTCCTACTAAGTTACTCCTCCATTGGCAGGATGTGAGGGAATTGAACCCTAATCTCCTGAGGGACAGTCAGGCACATTAACCACTATGCTACACACCCTATATTGTATTGGGTAATAGACTTGAACTCTTCTCTTCAGATTGAAAGCCTGATGAACTGACCACCTATTCTAACCCAATATTTATGTACCCCCTATAGGAATCGAACCTATATTCTAAGTTTAGAGGACTCATGTACTATCCATTGTACTAAGAGGGTATTTATTGTTGCTATCAGAGGACTCGAACCTCTACTGCAAGAGCCAAAATCTTGTGTGACTACCATTACACCAGACAGCAATATAAAAGAAAGGAATACTACTTAACATAATGATTCAAGTGGTATTCCTTTCTAACACTAAATTACCAACCAAAACCAATCTTTATGTACCTCTAATTAGTTGACCATTATTATTTTGCATATCCTATATCCTTAATTGTATTGCAAATATAAGTAAAATTTTTGAGATATACAAATTTTTGAGGAATTATTTTATCAACTATTTTATAACTCTCTTATTATCAGTATTTTACTACATTATCAGGAAGAGTAGTGTTAAGATTGATTTTAAGTGCTGTTTATTAAAACAGCCATCAATCATTATTGCCCATCAACCAGTGCTCAGTATAGAATTTGTAATAATCCCAATTGAGACCTAATTTACTACATATAGTATGTACAATGTTATGTATTATTGAAGGTATTCCAATAACTATTAGGTACAATGGTCCAAGTATATCAGATTGCCTACTATGACCACATTCATGCTCTATATCTTCTTTAGTAGCATCAGTAGGCATAAATAGATAATCACCTAATGACACAGCAGACCGAAGTACATCACACCATATTATCTGATTGCCATCTTTCTTAATACCTCTTGTAGCTGCACTACATAATATGCTCTCAAAACATAGAGCTAACATGTTTTGTGGAAATTGCCATACCCACTTTAAGGAATTAATAATTGCTTCTTTTAGATTGCTCATAACTTAATCTCTTCTTGACATTGATGTATAATTTTCCTAAAAACACTTAGTTATATTGGCTAATTAGCCGTATTAATTAAGTGAATTAGTATCTTAATAGATATAAGAGGTCCTACCCCAGATGTTACCCTGTCTAAGTAAGTCTTTGATAATCTTATAACTTACCTCATCCTATCTATTACATTAGGGGCGTTTATATATTATTAGTTCTCACCTCTGTTATCCCAAGGGCACTTTATCCTCAACCTTTTCACATCCAAGTTGGTGTGCCACCCTATATACATCAATAGGACTTTTTGTGCTTTTAAGATAGTTCTTTTCTATCACACTCAATCAGTGACTTAGCTTGGACCTAAGTTTGATGATGCAAAGATAAGTAAAATAAATGATATGTGCAATACTTTAAATAAAATTTTTTTTCTAATTTTTTTTGAAGTCCATTATATTTTTATGAGTGGTTTTTCATATATAAAATACTCCCCCCCCCTATACCTTTTTCTATTGTACTTCTATGAGTGGTGGATACACCAACCTCACCTCCCCCATCACTCAGCCCAGTGGGGTCCTTCCCCCTGGTATAAACATATTTATTAACAATCAAATTTATTAACAATCAAATTTTCAAACATTATGGAAAGAAATTTGGAATTCAAGGAGACTCTCACAGTAGAGCAGTTCAAGGCAGCAATGAATGTTTCACGAATTGATGTGAAGCAGAACCCAAAGACTAACACCCTATTCTTCACCTATGGTGCAAAGGTTGGGGCAGTAGCATCAAAGGGCATTCCTCAGCATCCTATGCTCTCTTTTGTAAAGGGAGAGGCAACAGAAAAGAATCCATCTGGTGAATTCTGGCTTCTGCATGAGGAAGGTCAGGGTGGTGCACCTGTGCTTGCATCCTTCTAAAATGAAGGGTGCAATGCACCCTTTTTCATTCCTCTGAGCATTAATAGTATTAAACCTCTGAGCATTAATAGGTTTGTGATACAAAAGTTCAGTGTGGAATGAGAATATCCAGTAGATTATATTATTGTATAAGAGTAATTAGGGGATAGAGTGTGAAATGCACTTTATCCCCTTTTTATTTCTTTGAACATTAATAGTCTTGAGCATTAATAGATTGTGTGTAATATTGTGATTCATAGTCACTTAGATGTGGTACATGAAACTGATTCACCTTATAAATAGAACTCATCTAAGATGTAGTCAGGTGAAGGTAGTAATACAAACCCCCACTGAATTTGTGCAATTGAATCATCAATAAAATACTACTCAATCTATAATATATAGCTAAATTTACTGAGCACATTACAAAATCAAATACTCTTTCTATCAGGTTTTTTGGGACTTTAATTACTGATAGTTAGGAATCTGAGGGAATATAGGCCCCAATGCAGCTCTGACATATACCCTCTATGGTACACTGCACAAGAAAGTTGGAAGACTTTCATTATACTCTCAAGATAAATACAACCTTTACGCGGTTTGAGAGATAAGTAAATCATTAATTGATTGAAACTAATAGTATTGACTTATCCATGATTATTTTTGTACCTTAATCTGTCGTGAGATACATTAAGGTTTTTTGAATATTAACAATACAACACATACAATGAAAACACATTTTTATAATGGAATACTCTATCAGATAGAGTACAAACCAGAGTTGTCTAATGATGATTATACTCAACATAAAGTGTATCATATTAGAACTGAAGATAACAATTATCCTCATGCAAGAAAAGCTATTGCATCTATTATGGAGGACTTGTTAGGATACAAACAAGGAACCATTTGGAATAAAGGTTTATATCAATTGAAGAATAATAAAAAACCTTCTGTATTTAATGCTCTGCATATGTACTATGAGTTCACCTATAATGAAGAGCTTGATGTGTATGTATATACTTTTGTTAGACCTTATGATGATTAAAAATAGAGAAAGGAATGATTAGCACAGAGAATATAATAACCATTATACTAGTAATTGCTTTCTTTGTATATTTTGTATCAAAAGATGAAGAGAATAGAAGGCATTAAAATAAGTGAATCTTCTGTATTTGTTCCAGAAGTAATATATGAACCACAATATACATGTCCTAATTGCGGAGAATTGTTTGATGGGCATGAATGTGAAAATTGTCATTATATAGAAAACAAATAAAAATGGAAACAACTATTAAGTTGGTGGGTATGATAGTTACCTTACCTTTCATTGTTTTAGAAGCAATGATAAAAGGAGTAATGTGTATTCTTTACTTTCCTCTCACATTATGCATTGCTATCATTTATCCTCTTATAAAGAGGAAAGACCTTAGTTGGGCTAAGAGATGGTGGAAATATGCTACCACTTGGAAGAAGGGATTTTACTCTGGCTATATTTACAAACTATGGGAAGTAGAGGATTAACAATCATGTGGGAGTAGGAAACTGCTCCCACTTAAAACAAACGGCATTGTGTGGTATAATGGTATAATCGCTTGGGTATCCAGTGCAAAGTAAGCGAAGTTAAATTTTAGTTCAGTGATACTGCGAGAGATGCTGGTTCAAATCCAGCCACAATGCCTTAATTCAGAAACTAAATGAACCCAAATAGTATGTGCGTGGTGGAGAACGAGGTTCTCCGCGCGAGATTGAAAAGGAATAAAGAATTGGCGATGGACATCTTATTAATGATACAATCCCCGAGCCTTATGGACACGAGATTGATACAAGAGAAGTTGAACGAAATAATCAAAGGGAAATAATATGAAAGAGTTTAGTTTAGAAGAATATCTCGAAAATCCTGAAAGAAAGATTGTGACAAGAGAGGGAAGAAGTGTAAGAATCCTTTGTGTTGACAAAATAGGTGGAAACTTTCCAATTATAGCATTAATACAGCAACATACTAGAAATAATGAGGTAATTGGTACATTTACAAAAGATGGTAAATGGAGTGCAACTATTGCAGAACAACCAAACGATCTATTTTTCGCTCCTGAAAAGCACGAAGGGTGGATTAATATCTATGCGGATATTAATGATGATAGTCATCCAGGAAATCACATTTTTGAATCAAAAGAAGAAGCCGAGGAAGAGGGGAAGAAAGGGAGCGGTTACGTAACAACTATCAAAATTGAATGGGAGAAATAGTTATGAAAGCATCGTAACTTATATCTAAATTATAAGACTTTATTAATAAATTTCGTTATCTTTTTCAATATTTAGGGCAATACTGTCGTGAGATAGAGTTGCTCTTATTTGCTCCAATGATGGAATGGTAGACATGAGGGACTTAATTAATTTGAGTGCACTTTAGGAAACTAAAGATGTAGAATCCTCCTAATTAAACAAATCTCGCCTTAGTTGACTAACGCTAAATAAATATGGTAGGGTTAAATTCCCTTAGAGGTGGATTTGCAGGGAAAGCTAAGTATTAATACAATATATGCTAATCCTGAGCCAATGTTAATATCTGTGAAGCAAATGAAGTCCCCAAATTACTCAATATTGGCTAATGAGGAGATAAGGATGGATGTGGAGATATAGACAGTGTGCAGAGACTTTATAGAGGAAACCTAAGTTAAAATTACTTAATTAAATATATAGTAATTGTGTACTATATGCTATACAAATACTACTCTACGGAGAATTAAGTATCTTGCAAGATTCTAATATGGTTAAGAGAAAGTCCAGACCACAAACAAATCTAAGGTTCGACACCTTAATTAGGTAAAAACAGCCTATTAGTTGTGGGTAACTGATTTGGTAGTGAAAACTATAGTGGTAAGAAAATCCCTTGAACCGAAAGGTTCGTGTGAGTTCGAATCTCACTTGGAGCACTAAAGTACAATTAATACTAATTTTTAATATTATGGAAGAAAAGAAAATTACTGTTGAGTTTAAAGAGTCTTACATGCCACATTCTGTAAAAAGAACTTGTGTAAATATGACTAAAAAACAAATCATTGAACAATATGGTTTAGATAATTCAGATATTGAATGGTATAAATTTATTGAAGAATGACAACAGAACAAGAATTAATAGAAGAATGGAAAAAAGTATTTCCAAAATCTCTATTACAAGAAAATGATTTCAACAAATTATTAAATTCTCCAGTACTAAAAAATAATAAAAATGCTTCTATTAGGTTTATAAGAGACCATTCTTTAGAAGAAATAGGATTAAAAAGTGCGAGAATTTATTATGAAATTTGGATAGAAGAGAAATTTTCATAATTTAATTATATTAAATTTTAAGAAATATGAAACCATTTAATTTGGAAGAGTATCTCAAGAACCCTTCACTAAAAATAGTAACTAGAGAAGGAAAAGATGCGAGAATTATTTGTACTAACGCAAAAGGTAAATATCCTATTGTTGCTTTAATAAAAAGTCAGAATAATGAGTATCCTAGTATATTTACTAATAAAGGTAAATATGTTTTACATACACAACATCCTGACGATCTCTTCTTTGCTTCTGAAAAACATGAGGGATGGATAAACATTTTTCGTGGAAAAGATAGTCCTTTTACTGGAAATATAATTTTTG